>ENA-UPTF01000004-UPTF01000004.1-marine-metagenome-genome-assembly--contig:-NODE-4-length-182878-cov-8.557574_pt1 | contig 182878 bp, 148 predicted proteins | sample MGYA00238166_ERZ767019 | MGnify/ENA primary metagenome ERZ767019 (study PRJEB28930, sample SAMN06266391) | marine metagenome | isolation source: Sea water from 250 m depth | place: Atlantic Ocean... | reverse complement strand
CCCTCCGATAGGGTGCGCGTCGGAACGCGTGGATCGATCCTGGCGATGTGGCAGGCCCGTTGGGTCTCAGAACATCTTAGGAGCGTAATCCCTGACTGCTCGGTTGAGCTCGTAGAAATCAAGACCCGAGGTGATGAGCATCAAGACCTAGGGAGTCTTCCGGGTATGGGGCACTTTACCTCGGAACTTGAAGCGGCTTTGGGTGAGGGGCGCATTGATGTCGCAGTGCATTCCCTCAAGGACTTGCCGGTAGATGAGAGCGTAGGGGTAACGGTTGCAGCGATACCGCTGCGGCACGATTCAAGTGATTCGCTGGTCAGCTCTTCTGGGGCGTCCTTGATGTCTTTGGCCCGTGGATCTCGGATAGGAACTGGAAGCCCACGCCGTGCAGCGTTGTTGGCGTCCCACCGCCCCGACCTTGATGTAGTCGAAATCAGGGGCAACGTGGATACTCGAATTCGTAAGGTAGACGAGGGCAGGTATGACGCTGTTGTACTGGCTACAGCTGGTTTATTACGGCTTGGGCTAGAAGATCGGATTAGTGAGAAACTAGACGTTCGGGAATTTCCTCCAGCGCCGGGCCAAGGAGCACTCGCAGTGCAGATGCGGGATGAGGATTCCGAACTGCACCGAGTGGTAAAAAGCTTAGATAATCCAGATGCTAGGGTGACGTCAGGTGCTGAAAGAGCATTTCTTAGAGGCTTGGGCGGTGGATGTACTCTGCCAGTAGGGGCTCATGCCTGGCGAGAGGCCGATCAACTGAAGCTTCTCGGGTTTGTTGGATCCAATAATAGTGCCCCTTCTTTAAGGGCAGAGGTGACGGGTGGTGATCCCCAAGCACTTGGGGAAAAACTAGCAGCATATATGCTTAGCGCCGGAGCCAGAGATTTACTGTGATGCGCGTTGCAGTACAGGGCCCCCTGATGGGAAAGAGAATCGTAGTAACTCGCCAAGTCGAAAGAGCTCAGTCGCTATCCGATAGACTCGAGGCCCAGGGGGCTCAGACGATTCTTTGTCCTACGATCAAGGTTGTTCCACCGGCTTCCTATGGAGAGATGGACCAGGCGATTTCCCGGATTGAAGGTTACCGATGGGTTGTCTTTCCTAGCGCCAATAGTGTGCGAAGTGTCTTCCGGCGAATGTTAGAGATCGGTATGTCTACAGATCGGTTAGCGGACATTTCCCTAGCTGCAGTGGGACCTGCGACAAAACGGTCACTAGAACTTGAGGGTGTGACGGTCGCTTATATTCCGGACGAATACCTAGCCGAGCGCTTAGCTGAGACTCTAACCCCAGTTGCAGATGAGCGGATCTTGGTCATGAAGGGGGATATTGGAGAGCCAACTTTAAGAGAAACTCTGACCAGGCGTGGTGCCGAAGTCGATGAAGTTGTCACGTATCGGACTGTAACTCAGCCGCCACCAGAGGATGCGGTTGTAGAGTTGAAGCGAGGCGTGGATGTGCTCACGTTTACAAGCCCTTCAACTGTTAGGGGGTTTCTTGAATTAGGCCCGGACTGGCGAGATGTAACGGTTGGTGTGATGATCGCGACGATTGGCCCACTGACATCCTCCACGGTTAGGGAGATGGGTGTAGAGGTGAATGTTGAAGCAGAGGAGCACACGATGGAGGGGCTCGTGAGCGGAATCATTGGTGAGTTCACAAGTAAGGCTGGTAGATGATGGATACATCATTCGAACAAGACAGGTTGGCTGAGCCAGCAAAGCAAACAGACGGCCTTCCTCTGGTTCATCGCCTGCGTCGGCTGCGTCGTAGTCCTGGGCTCCGAGCGCTCGTTCAAGAGGCTCGAGTAACGACTGACGACCTTATGCTTCCGCTGTTCGTTGTGGAGGGCAGCAAGAAAAGTGAGCCTGTAGAATCGATGCCCGGGGTCTTCAGAGAGTCAGTGGACCGAATGATCGAACGGGCACGTTCTGCAAGTGAGATGGGGATCCGTGCGGTGATTCTATTTGGCATACCGGACTTGAAAGACGCGATTGGAAGTGGGAGCTATGATCCTGAAGGAGTTATCCAGCGTGCCGTGACGGCCCTTAAGGAGGAGATGCCGGACCTCGTTGTGGTAACGGATACATGCATGTGTGAGTACACTGATCACGGGCACTGCGGCCTCTTAGATGATCGGATGGACGTCGACAATGATGCGACGCTCGCAACTCTCGCAGACATCGCGGTCTCACAGGCAGAAAGCGGAGCAGATTTAGTAGCCCCATCAGGTATGATTGACGGTCAGGTAGCCGTGATACGAAAGGCTCTAGATGCAGCTGGACACGAGCAAGTCGGGATCTTGTCCTATTCCGCTAAATACGCCTCAGCGTTCTACGGTCCTTTCCGTGACGCAGCCCAAGGTGCGCCGTCGTTTGGGGACAGGCGTGGCCAGCAGATGGATCCTTCAAATGGTTCCGAAGCTATCAGAGAGGCTGCCCAGGACTTAGCGGAGGGAGCAGATCTTATTATGGTCAAGCCTGCGCTTGCGTATCTGGACGTTGTCCGACGGCTGCGTAAGAAATTCGAAGGCGTTCCGCTGGTTGCCTACAACGTTAGTGGTGAGTACGCGATGGTTAAGGCAGCGGCAGAAATGGGATGGATAGCAGAGCGCTCGGTAGTGCTCGAGTCCCTGACTTCAATGAAACGGGCTGGAACAGATATCATAATCACATACCACGCGATGGACGTCGCACAATGGATTCACGAAGCATCTTAAGCCACTTTAGCGTTTTCACCTTCAACTCGTCTTTCTGGGCCCTGCCCGAGGAGAGGCGTGTGGAGATTGCTCAATCTTGGCGCTCAGCACTGCCGGGGATGGCTGATTCAGTCCACTTGTATCGGACTGGTGGGACCCGGACAGATGGAGATGTGCTTGTGTGGAGTTCGATTCCGATTGAGGACGATCAAGCTCCAGCTAACTTCTTCGAGAAGTTTCTTGAGGTGCAGAGACCATATCGTAGCTATATGCATATTGTGGATGTTCTTTGGGGCTTCACGCGCCCATCACAGTATGCTCGAGGTAGTGCGGACAGAGAGATTGATCCAATGCTCGAACGTGCTCTGCCATACCTGATTGTATATCCATTCGTAAAAACCCATGAATGGTATCAACACTCGGTCGAAGAACGACGGAGAATGATGACGGGACATATTCGTATCGGGAAACAACATGAGGGTATCGATCAACTTCTACTTTATTCGACCGGCCTCCAGGATCAGGAGTTTGTCGTCGCGTACGAGTCAACTGATTTGAGTGCTTTTTCTGCACTGGTTGTTGACCTTAGAATGACTGAGGCGCGCTTGTATACAGAGCGTGACACACCGGTATACGTAGGGGTACACGTGTCACCGGGTGATAAGGGGACGAATTGGCTTTGACTCCTCGCTTGGTACGTGCGTGCCGGGGCGAGGAAGTCGACCGAACACCGGCTTGGCTGATGCGTCAGGCTGGTCGGTATCTGCCTGAGTATCGAAAAGTGCGGGAGGCCCATTCTCTTTTAGATATCTGTGCAGATGCCGAACTCACATCTAAAGTCACGCTTCAACCATTGGAGCGCTTTGACCTAGATGCCGCGATCATATTCGCGGATATATTGCTCCCCCTAGTACCGATGGGCATTGAACTGGACTTTGTCCCTGGCAAAGGACCAGTAATCCAAAATCCGATTCAGTCTGTATCAGACGTAGAGGCCCTTGAACTTTTTGATCCAAGGGATCACCTAAGCCCAACGCTTGAGGCGATTAGCTCAGTCCGAACGGAAGTGGATCAAAATTCTGCCGTCATAGGCTTTGCAGGCGCCCCATTTACTCTAGCGAGCTATCTAATAGAGGGTGGCCCAACCAAGAACTTTGGTCGAGTGAAGTCTTTTATGTGCAATGAGCCGGAAGCATTTCTTGCACTCATGACCAAGCTGAGGGAAGTCTCTGGCAGATGGTTAACAGCCCAGGCTGAGGCAGGGGCAGATGCTCTACAGCTCTTCGATACTTGGGCAGGGTGGCTCGATCCTATCACATATGAGAAGCAGGTGATGGAGCACTCTAGGTTTGTCTTTCATAGTCTAAAGGATACGGGTTGTCCAACGATTCATTTCGCGGTTGGTGCTCCCCATCTCATCGAATTACTGTCGCAAGTAGGAAGTGATGTGCTCGGTGTGGATTGGCGTCTCCCAATCGATGAAGCCTGGAATCGATTTAGCGCAGAGCTTGGTATTCAGGGCAATCTTGATCCCACGGCACTCCTGGGCTCAGAGCAACACATTCGCGGAGCAGTCAAGGATGTGATGCAGAGGGTGAATCGGCGTCCGGGCCATATTTTTAATCTAGGGCATGGGATGCTTCCTCAAACGCCGCCAGACTCTGTGACCATAGCGATTGACGCGGTGCGTTCGTATGAGGCCACAGCTGCGTGACACCAAGCCCCCGTGTGGTGGTGGTGGGTGGTGGATTGGCGGGGCTCACGGCCGCGTTTCGGCTCAGTCAAGCTTCGCGTGCGAACGAGGGCACAGTCGCATCAGAGGTCGTTATAGTAGAAGCGTCAGACCGCGTTGGTGGCAAGCTATGTACTGAACGCACTGCCGGGTTCGTTGTAGAGGGTGGTGCGGACTCTTGGGTTCCACGGACCGGGGAGACAGAGTCTTTAGCAGAAGAGCTTGGACTAGCTCATGAGATTAGCCCTGCAGTGGATTGCTCAGTTCGGGCTTACCGCCGTGATAATCATGGGCTTGTGCCTTTTCTGGCGGAGGGCGGGAGTCCTGTTGGGCGGCCTTCTTCACTCTTGTTAAATCCGGCTCTATCGCTCTTGGGTCGAGCGAGGGCAAGGCTCGAACCCTTCATACCCAAGCGGATTGAGAGTGAAGATGAAAGTGTTAAGAGTTTCATACAGCGTCGGCTAGGAGTTAGGGCTTATAAAGAAATCTATGAGCCACTCCTTGGAGGGATATTTGGCGGTGACCCAGCTGAACTAAGCGCTCAGGCGACACTAGCACCTCTAGTGCAGGTAGAAGTCGATGGTGGGAGCTTGATCCGGAGTGGGGAATCTCCAGGGCATGATAGAAGTAGTGAGCGTCCGCCGATTCTGACTTTCGCTAAGGGAATGTCATCACTTGCGGAGGGGCTACAGGATAGCCTGGGGGCAAATAATGTCCGGACTTCCACTCGAGTGACGAGGATATATCGTGATTCCGGACAGTGGGTAGTGCGCATGGATACTGGTGCGGAAGAGAGGTGTGATGTGGTGGTCATGGCTACCCCTACTTCCACCGTTAGGGAGGTGCTTGCTGAACTACCAGATATTCAACAATCAGTGCCTGAGGTTCCCACAGCCCAAACCACTGTCGTGAACCTAGCATACCGGAGCTCAGCCGTTAGCCATCCCTTAGACGCGCATGGCTACCTCAATGGTCATGGGGTTGGCGATGGCGTATCCGCATGCACGTGGTCTTCTGCAAAATTCGAGCACAGAGCCCCTTCTGATCAGGTGCTTCTCAGGTGCTTCATCCGTGGGACCCCAGTCGCTGCCACAGACGGAGAACCTAAAAACCCAGAAGAGGCTGTGTCTCTCGCCAGAGATGAATTGGCTGGGAGTCTGGCGATCACTGAAGCTCCAAATCAAACCTGGGTCCATAGCTGGTCTGTTCCTGTATATCGGGTGGGCCACACCCAACGAATCGGTGATCTGCGCGTCCGCTTAACGGAGTTACCAGGTTTTCACTTGGCTGGAGCCACGTACGATGGGGCGAGTATTGAGGCCGTGATTCGATCGGGGATGCGTGCCGCAACAGCTGTTCACAACTCTGATATTTTACAGGAGACCTTATGAGCCGAGGTGGTGGTACCAGTTCTGGGGCACTTTATGAACGTGGCCTAAGGGTTATTCCCGGAGGAGTGAATTCGCCGGTTAGGGCCTTCAGGGCTGTGGGTGGTGTACCTGTGACGTTTGAGAGAGGTGAAGGTGCGTATCTAATCGATGTCGATGGTCGACAGTTCGTCGATTTAGTGATGTCTTGGGGAGCTATCATTCTTGGGCATGCCCACCCTGTGGTCGTGTCAGAAGTCGAGGAAGCAGTTAGCGGGGGGACAAGCTTCGGGGCTCCTTGTCCTGACGAAGTGAAACTTGCTGAGCATATATGCAAGACGGTTCCGAGTGTGGAGCGTGTACGGATGGTGAGTTCAGGAACGGAAGCCGTAATGAGTGCAATTCGACTTGCACGCGCTTATACAAACCGCTCGAAGATCTTGAAGTTCAGAGGTTGCTATCATGGTCACGCTGACTCGATGCTCGTGCGTGCAGGATCCGGGGTGGCGACACTTAGCTTGCCGGACTCTCCGGGGGTTCCCTCCGGTGCAGCCGAGGACACTTTGGTCGCACAGTTCAATAACTTGGATTCGGTTGCCGCACTCTTCGAAGAGAACCAGGACAACATAGCGGCTGTGATTATAGAGCCAGTCGCGGGAAATATGGGATTGATACCCCCGACTGAGGGTTTCCTCGAGGGCCTTCAGTCGCTCACCTCGGAATGGGGCGCCTTGCTAATTTTTGACGAAGTGATGACAGGCTTCCGCGTCGGACCATCCGGGGCACAGGGTCTCTTCGGGATCACTCCTGATCTTACGACTTTCGGAAAGGTTATTGGTGGTGGTTTCCCGGTAGGTGCTTTTGGGGGCCGGGCAGAGATTATGGACCAGATGGCTCCAGTGGGCCCGGTATATCAAGCAGGAACTCTTAGCGGTAACCCGATCGCTATGCGTGCCGGTCTGACCACACTAGAACATCTTACAAATCCTGCTGTTTACGAGACCTTAGGATCCATGAGTTACGCGTTCGCGGATGCGCTCGCGAATGAGGCCAAGAGCTGTGGGATAGCACTTCAAACTTCGGTCGTTGGAGGCATGTTCGGCTTCTACTTTGCCGAGCACACCGTCAATTCCTGGGAGGAAGCAGAAATGTGTGACCGCGAGCGCTTTGCTGCTTTTTTCCATGGAATGCTAGAGGCTGGTATTTACTTACCTCCTTCACCCTTTGAGGCTTGCTTTATTTCTACTGCGCATGGGGACTCTGAGGTCGAATGCTTCAGGGTCGCAGCTAGTTCGGCGATGAAGACCCTTTAGGCCGGAAAGTTGGGGATCTCGAAGGGAGGGGTGATCTTGTTATGCACCCTACTGCAGTGGTAGGATTTCTGAAGTTAAAAAACCGATCCAACACGGGGTTGGACCGGGCTTATACAGAAGGTAGTCGATCCCAACATAGGCTGCTTTCTGATCTCGATCTCTAGGAGGTTGTCGGTGGTCGCTTGGCTTGTTCCAATTTCAGTGTTCTGGTCTCTTGCCGCGCTCTATGTGGGTGGGGCTGCAATTAACATTGAGGGAGGAGGAGGCGGTCGTCAGACATTAGGCCTTCTACTTCTTTTTGCTTCGTATCTAGGCGTGTATACAGTGTCTGGTATGGCCTTAACCGGCATAGCTGGCGCGGCTTTAGGTGGCATTGTCTTCCCCGTTTTGATTGCCTCGATTGCTATGCCCCTACTAACTCGGGTGATGTTTAAGCTCGTAGGAGTGAGTGTTAGCCGAGCTGATTAACGTTGGTGTAACTCACTAATTAGTTCTGGAGTATATCGGAGTGGAGATCTCTCTTGCTGCGGTGTTGGTCCTGGGTGGGCTCGTGATTCTTCGTTGGGTCATCATCGGGCTCGGAAGCCTATTGGTCTTGCATTCTGCGCGTGTTTGTCCGGCCTGCTTTGAACAGACTGTAGCTGTGCGGCGGAAGATCCTCACGGTGTTGGTGCGTATAGCCGAATGGCGGTGGTGCCCCCAGTGTGGCTGGGAGGGCCCTTCCCGAAAACCTGAGAGGAGTTCTTGGACATCGAGGAGCGTCAAGTCGCAGGCTTAGTGGTCAAGATCGACCGCCTTATCTGTGTTGGCTTCGAAACGTGTGTAGAGGTGGCACCGGACCTATTCCAAATGGACGAGGAAGGGATCGCTATCTTCACGTCAGATACAAATGAAGTTGATAAAGAGACAGTTCTGGAGGCTTGTAAGGAATGCCCGGTTGATGCTTTGGTGGTTCTTGATGCTTCAGGCAATCAACTTCACCCGTAAGGTTAATGGCTGAACCGACTTCGAGTTCTGGTAATACACCGCGTGAGGGTTCCGTGACACGGGCTCATACGGTACGCGGCTATGCTGATCTCACCGGAGAAGTAGAGTCAAAAATTGTAGAACAGATCGGGGAGCAGCATGCCCGTTTGGTGAGTCGGTTGTCTGAAGTAGGGGCAATCATAGTTATTGCAAGCGGGAAAGGCGGAGTCGGAAAGAGTGCGGTCACAGCAAACCTTGCTGTGGCCCTAGCGGCCCGCGGCGCAAGAGTTGGTGCCGTTGACGCTGATCTAAATGGACCTTCGTTAGGGAAAATGCTGGGGCTTTTAGGCAGCCAGTTAGAAGATCGCCCGGATGGTATTGTACCCGCGGTTGGAGTTGCTGGGGTCAAGGGGATCTCGACGGACTTGCTTATAGAGGAAGGAGTGCCCTTGAGATGGAAGGGACCGGCTCACGATCAATTTGTTTGGCAGGGAGTTACGGAAGCGGTAGCGCTCCGGGAATTTATCTCGGACGTGGTTTGGGGGCCGATAGATTATCTGATCATCGATATACCACCTGGTACTGATAAGATTGGGCGTTTTCTCGATTTGGTCTCAGAAGTAGGACCCTCACATCTACAGCCTGATCAAGTTCTGCTCGTGACGATTCCATCGGAAGTAGCAGGAGCGGTTGTGGCCAGGTCGGCGACACAACTGCTCGAAGGCGGTGTGCCTTGTATTGGCCTTATAGGAAACATGGCTGGGTATGCTCAGCCAGGCCGTGATGAGTTGCTTCCCCTCTTTACGGGCCCTAGTGCTGGAGATATTGCGGATGCGGTTGGCCTTGAACTATGGTCGGAAATTCCATTCGATCCCGTGTTCGGTTCGAGGACCGATAATGGTGATCCGGCTGGAGCGGAGGGCGATTCGATTGTAGCTCAGGTATTCACAGACCTAGCTGAGCGAGTAGAGCACGGTCCCGGAGGAAGGGAGGAGAAGAAGTGAAATTTCTCTGTATCCAATGCGATGAGGTTATGAGTTTCTCAGATCGTGATTTGCCTGGAGATGGGACCATTACCGCGCTATTCAGTTGCGGTGCTTGTGGTCGAGAAATGGCTATGCTCACCAACCCCATGGAAACCCAGCTCGTAACGTCATTGGGTGTTGAGATAGGTGGCAGGACTGTTCCAGAGCAGCCATTGCAGCAGACCCGTAGTAGGCTGGATGCTCCCCGTGATGATGCTTTTGTCGATGAAGAAGCGTCATTGGCTGGGGATCCGGGAAGTTCAAGTACAATCCCTGCTACTGAGCATGAATTTGTCAGGATTCGTGTGACCTGGACATCCGAAGCGACTGATCGGCTTGCGGGCGTCCCTAAATTTGTGCGTGGTATGGTGAAGAGGATCTACACGGAATACGCTCAAGAAAAGCAGATAGAGGTTATCACGCCTGATGTAATGGATCGGGCCAGATCTGACTTAGGGTTAGAGGGGATGTGAACAGTGCTGCGGCCGACGAGACGGTGGCCATGGATAGCGGTTCGATCTCTCTGATCGAAGTCTGCGGACTGCATTACCGTTACGCTTCTGGTTCCCCGGTGCTTATCGACATCAATCTGGAAGTGTCAGCGGGTGAGATAGTCGCGCTACTGGGCCCCAATGGTGCGGGTAAGAGTACTCTATTGCGCCTCCTACTGAACGAATTGACCCCTGAAAGCGGAACCATTTTGGGTCCTCTCTTAAGTATGAAGTCAGAACGTGTGTTAATGGGTTATGCAGGAGAGGAGAGTGCGCACTTCAACTCTTTGACTGGTATCCAGAATGCACATTTCTTTGCCCGAGCAGCAGGGGTTGAAAAAGATGAAGTGTCGGAGATGGTTTCTGGTCTCATGAATTTGGTTGGTTTGTCAGATGAGGCTGATAAGGTGGTGTCGTCGTACTCATTTGGGGCCAAGCGGAAGCTCTTGCTACTTGAGGCGCTAGTTCACCAGCCTAAGCTGCTGCTGCTAGATGAACCGACTGTAGGGCTTGATCCCACCTCCAGGGATGCACTGGCTCACATTCTAAGCAAATGCAGGCAGGAGGGCTCCGCGATCGTAATGGCTAGCCATGATCTGAATTTCCTAGAACAATTAGCAGACAGGATTCTTGTAATCGACAAGGGTCGAGTAGTCTCATCTGGCTCTCAGGCCGAGCTACTTTCTTCCCTGGGAACAGCGACACGTTTCCAGGTATCCGTAGACGCAGCCGCTATCGAATTGCCTGAGTACTTTGGGGATAATGTAGAGTTGGTGGATGATTCTGGTCCGCTGGTGTTTGAGACAACCAGAGGACAGGCCGCACTGCCAGACATATGGGCTGCACTCATATCAGCGAGAGTCAAAATCTTGGGTGTAGAAGTGAGAGAGCCAGGCCTGGCCGAGTTGTTCCGAAGGGTTACTGGGCAGGAACTGCCGGAATGAAATTTCTTGTAGCAGCGATGGAATTTCGGCTAGCTCTCGCAAGACCTCGGTTGTTAGCGTTGAATGTGATGGTGCCTGTGGTACTCGTACTGGCGATCTCATTGGGTGGTGCACCAGTATTTCATGCAGCTGCCGTCTATACGGTACTCTTCACCCTTTTTGGGACATTTGGATCTTCGATTCCCCTTGTGCGTGATGCTGAAGCCGGGCTTTTCGGCCGCATTATTAGAGCGGGTGTTCCGCGATCACATTTTCTTATTGAGCGAGCGGCAGGCGGCAGTGCGATTGATGCACTTCAACTCTTACCTGCCCTCACAATCGCGACACTGGGTTCTATCTCACTGAATGAGTGGATCAGGGCTGTCCTCGTTCTTTGGTCCTCCATATGGATAGCAAATCTGTTAGGCAACTTAGTAGCGGCAGTAGCGAGGTCTCTTGCTGAGACAGCACTGTTTTCTGCAGTTGCAGCGCTCCTTTTACTGCACTTCTCAGGTGTATTCAGGACTCCCCTACCTCAGTCCTCATGGGCAGTGGTAGAAGCTCTTAGTCCGTTCCAGGCTCTCCATGAGACCCTTTTTGCGGTGTTAATGGGCACTAGCACTGAGCTCCCACTGGGGCTCGTTCTTTGGGTACTAGTTCTGCCCGTTGTAACGGTACTGTTAGCGAGGCCAATCACGAGGTCTTTGAGGGCGACCAGGGACGGCTGAGAATGCCCTTAACCACAGCTAAACAAGTTGCAGTAAGGCCCTGCTGACGGATGGGTATTTGACGCTTGTAGGTGGCACTTCCAGGTCGGTTGCCCGAGGGGAACACTGTAGATATAATTTGAGGCGGTTTTCTTGTGAAAGATGGTGCGAGCACTGAGAATCCTTGTAATCAAAGGGCTTGTCGTGCTTCTGCGGAATGTCTGCCTTAGGGCAATGTTCAGCAGTCATTTTTGTTCAACAAAAGAGTTCTCCACACTCTATGAAACTTGAAGTCTAGCGAGGAAGGCCCGGGGGGTTGGTCCACCGGGCCTGTCGTACATGTAGCTGTAGGTAGCGCATATAAGGGAGCAGGTTAGAGGTAGTAGTACTCCCTTAGTTTTACTGGCACCCTAGTTGGGAGTCAGACAAAGATTCTATTATCCGAAGGCAAGTATGTATCGAGAGATTCTTGTTCCAGTAGACAACTCCGATCACTCGAATTGGGCCGTCGCCAGGGCGATCGAAATCTGCAAGCGTGCCGAGGGTCGAATCACCGGTAACCACGTGTATGCTGCGCGTCTCCATGATGTGCGGTTCCGGCAGCTCGAGACAGGCCTCCCCGCCCAGTTTCAGTCGGCGAAGGAGATCAAGCGTCAGCGGAAGATTCATGACAAGCTGATCGAGAAGGGCCTGCAGCTCATCTCGGACTCGTTTTTGGACGAGACCGACAAGCTCTGCAAGGCAGAGGGCGTTCCGCTCACACGGCAGCTCCTCGAGGGCATCAACTACGAAGAGATCATCCGTGAGGCCAACGGCGGCGAGGGTCGACTCCCGAGCTTGATCGGCTTCGACCCGAACATCTCCGACAAATACGATGGCGGAGACAAGGTGCGTAGTGACGTCGAGATCGACGAGAAGGGTCGGATCATCGCTGAGGACGAGGACAGTGATGAGAAGCTCGCCGGGTCCAGCGGCCGACTCTACGACCTGTTGGTCATGGGCGGGCACGGAATCGGTCAACAGGAGTTTTCCCAACTCGGAGGAGTTACGAGCCGGGTTCTTCGCAAGGTCGAGAAAGACACCCTCATCGTGAGGAACGGCGAAGCGCTGGAGGGTGGCAATTGGATGGTGTGCGTCGACGGCTCAGCGTACAGCTACAAGGCGATGCGACTCGCGCTCGAGATGGCCAAGGAGTACGGCGCCAAGCTGTACGTGTGCTCGGCCTTCGATGTCGAGTACCACCATGTCGTGTTCGGTAATATCAAGGACGTTCTCTCTGTGCAAGCCTCGAAGATCTTCAAGTTCGAGGAGCAGGAGGAACTCCATAACAACATTATCGACAAGGGTCTACTCAAGCTCTGCAAGGCGAACATAAAGCGTGCGGAAGTCATGGCTGAGGAGTTCCCAGAGGTCGAGGTCGAGACGCAGATCCTGATCGGCAAGCCGTTCGACTGCATCCTGCGCTGGGCAGCCGAGATCGAGCCCTCGGTGCTCGTGATGGCGCGGCACGGCAGCCACCGCATCGAGGGTACGGACCTCGGCTCGCAGTCCGACAACCTAATCCGGCTCACGAAAGCGAGCGTGCTGCTCGTGGGCACGCAGAACGTCGATCCGGAAGAAATCCCCTGGATCGAAGAGGATGGCGAGACGGGTCTCGAGTGGAGCCCGGACGCCGAAGTGCGCATCCTCAGGGTCCCTCCCTTCGCGCTGGGTATAGCGCGGCGGGCCGTGGAGGAGTTCGTGCTGGACAACTACGGCGCGGGCGCCAACGGCACCTACAAGGACGAGCGACCTCGTGAGGCCGTGAACGGCAAGCTCGCGTCCAGCGTGAACGGCATCACAAATGGAGATGGGGCGGCCAACGGCAACGGAGCATCGGCTCCTGACACGAACGGTGAGGTCCAGGTAGCAGCGGTGCCGCCTCTGGGGGTGAACGGCTTTCCCATGGTCACGAACGAGCGGCTGGACGAGGCGATCACTAAGCTTCTCCCGACGCACATGCAGCTCATCATGGGCATCGGCACCTCGGAGGAGCTCGCGCTTGCCGAGGTGAAAGCCGAGGAGGCCATGAAGCGCACGCTCGTCGAAGGCCACGACGCGGATCCTGAGCCCGAAACGCCCATGATCTCGGAGAAGTGCCCGTACACCGGGCACGTTTCGAGCCGCGAACGGCTTGCAGGTGATCCTGTCGTGTGGACCGAGGAGGCACTGGGGCGGCTCCAAGCAGTGCCGTTGATCGCGCGGCCGCTCGCGCGGAACACCGTCGAACGTTTCGCCCGCGATAACGACTTCTGGCGTGTGACGACCCTGGTCATGGACGAAAACAAGGAGGCTATGATCGAGGCCGACGAGTTCGACATGGACACCATGCTCGTCATGTTCCGAGAACTTCAAGCGAAGCAGCTTAAGGCTACGGCAGAGGGTGTCGACGGTATGACTCCAGAGATGCGCAAATTTATTGAGGAAGCGAAAGCTCAGGGTGTAACGAGATGCCCCGTTCGTGACGTCGCAGAAGCTGCGGACGATTGCCCGGTAGATTTTAAGACCGCTACCCCGGAGGAAGCGAAGGCGGCGGTCGAAGCGTTCATGACGGATGAGGACGCTAGCGAGTGAAAATAGGCACTTTCTCTGCTGGCCAGGATTTGGTCACGGAAAGGTCTGAGTCCCTTCCTATTCTGGACTTCCCCGTCGATCCAACTCAGTTCTCCCATAAGCGTGATCAAGAACTTGAAGCTGCACGGCCGGACACCGCTATACCGCATGTCGTGGCATGGAATATTACCCGACGCTGCAACCTAGAGTGTTCTCACTGCTATATATCTGCTGGCTCATGGCAGAGTGCAGAGAACGAGTTGTCTACAGAAGACTGCCATCGCGTATTGGATGATGTGTTGGCGGTGAACCCTGCTGTGCTCTTGATCCTAAGTGGAGGAGAGCCATTAGTACGCGATGATCTCGAAGAAATAGCGGATCATGCGGCGTCAGCAGGTGCGACAGTAGTGGTCGGTACCAATGGCACCGGCCTGAGCGATGAGCGCATTAAATCTCTTAAGGGAGCCGGTGTCCGAGGTGTCGCTGTGAGTATCGACTCACTGAACCCAGATTATCACGACCGCTTTAGGCATGGCTCGGGGTCTTTGTCTGCAACGCTTGATGCAGTAACGCGTCTTGGTGAGCACGGACTCGATTTCATTGTCCAGACCAGCCTTACTAAAGGGAATCGCTCAGAGCTACCTGATCTCGTAGAGTGGGCCGCTGAAAAAGGTGCGGTTTCGTTCAATCTCTATTTCTTGGTTCCTACGGGGCGAGGGGAACGCATGGAAGGTCTTTCGCCTGCAGAAAACGAGGAGGTTCTGGCTGAATTAGTATTGCTAGAGCAGGCGAATCGTGGACGAATGATGATCCGCTCAAAGTGCCAGCCTCAATTGATGAGACACATAGTTGAAGCTGACGAGGAGTCCCCTTTACTGAACTATGCTACACGCTGCCCATGTGGTGTCCAATACTGCAGGATTACTCCTGAAGGCAAGCTGACTCCTTGTCCTTATATGCCGGCTGTGGCTGGGGATCTGATGAAGGAGTCATTCGAGGATATCTGGAAGGAATCTTCTTTATTCACAGCGTTACGTGGTGGCGAACTCTCAGGGCGTTGTGGGCGATGCGAGTACCGCGGAATCTGTGGTGGCTGCCGCGCGCGCGCGTTCGCTCAAACGGGAGACCCCCTCGGGCCTGATGAGTCGTGTGCGTACGATCCACCGGGTGACCGTCCTTTGGTAGAGCCCCGCCGACAGGTGACTTATGGAGCGGCAGCTGCTAGAGAAATGGTGTGGACACCAGAGGCGGAAGAACGAATCTCTCGAGCTCCCAGCTTCGTCCGTGGCGTAGTGACCAAACGAGTAGAAGATTTTGCGCGAAGGCATGGCTACACCGAAGTCAATCTTGAAGTAATGGCTGAGGTGAGGCGAAAAATGCCCGTGGATTTCTCTAAGCGAGTGCCTTTTTTCTTAAAGGACCACGAGAAGGCCCCTGAGCATGTGGAGACGACAGATGCCTAAGATCAGTCGTAGAGGGGGATGGTCTTGGCTGCAAGCGAGTTTGCCAGTGGCAATTGTGGTGGCCATTGGGTTAATAGCGATCGCAATCGAACCCCTGGCAGCGCAGGGCTACACACCTCGGGAATATGGTGACTTCCCTGTCATCGGAAGTCGGGCCGCCATCTGGATTGCCGCCCAGCTTCATCTCTTCTTTGCGGCATTCGTGCTTGGTGTGCCGATGTTTGCGGTTGTTGCTGAGGCGATCGGGATCTTTAGTTCTGACGATCGATATGACAAGCTAGCGAAGGAGTTCACCCGGTTGTTGCTGGTTTCCTACTCGGCGACAGCGATTTGGGGTGCGATTCTCGTCTTTGGACTGATCACACTTTATCCGGGGCTATGGGGCTACCTGTCGGAGATCTTTGCCCCGTCCATGTGGGTTTACGTGGGGATCTTCTTTTTCGAGTCGTTTACGCTCTACCTGTACTACTACGGTTGGGATCGCTGGAAGAAGGGTCGAGCAAAATGGGGTCATTGGGGCCTTGGTATCCTGCTCAATCTCTGGGGTACGGCAGTGATGTTGATCGCCAATTCTTGGCTCACATACATGATGAGTCCGCCTGCCGAGGTTACCCCGGATACGGCTCCAGGCATGGTACAGTTTTGGAGTGCATTTGCTAACGCAACCTGGATGCCAATCAATATCCACCGCCTGATTGCTAATGTTGTATTTGGTGGCGCGATCGTCGGGGCTTATGCGGCCTATCGCTTCCTCTCCGCGAAGACTGATGAAGAGCGAGCGCATTACGATTGGATGGGTTATATCGGGAACTTCATTGCGATCAGCGCCCTCATCGTGTTGCCTTTCGCTGGCTATTGGCTTGGCCGAGAGATTTACGAGTTCAACCAGCAGATGGGTACCACCATGATGGGTGGTTTCATGAGCTGGCTATGGGTGGTACAGGCCTTCTTGATCGCAGTTCTCTTCCTAGCTGGTAATTACTATTTGTGGGTTGGTATGGGTCGTATCCCTGGGGCAGAGCGGTTCATGCCGTACACAAAATGGATGCTGCTTGTTCTACTGATTGGTGCAGCAGTTTGGGCTACCCCACGCAACATGATTGCAGACCGTGCCGAGATCACTGCTATGGGCGGCCAGTTCCATCCATTCTTAGGTGTTCTTGGTGTCATGAGCGCGAAGAACACTGCAGTTAACTTCATGATCCTAACGACGTTTTTGTCCTTCCTGCTTTACCGTAGGGCGAACAAGAAGGCGGTAGTCTCCTGGGAGAAGACTGGAACTACGATCCAAGGTGCCCTCTTTGCTGTTTCTGCAGCCGTGGTCCTTTTCTACGGGATCTATGGGTACTTCGTCCCCTCGATCGTACGTATCGGATTCAGTGTCTATCAGGTTCTTGCAGTGATTGCCGCGATCATTCTTGTCGTCGTGATAGATGTGTTCATGATGCGTGGGGCTGAATCACGGGGAGAAATCCGCTGGGGAGAAATGCCAGAACGTTCTCAGTACGCTCTTTTTATCCTCGCAGTCACCTTTACTTGGCTCATGGGCTTGATGGGCTTTGCTAGAAGCGGGATTAGGCAACACTGGCATGTCTTTGAGGTTATCAGAGATACAAGCGTTGATGCGGCGACGCCGGCACTTGGCTACGCATCGATCGTAATTTCTGTATGTGTACTCATCTTTCTCAGCTTGGTCACCTTTATCTTTTGGGTTGGTGGTTTAGCTGAGAAGCCTGTGATCTCGGGCACGGCGGGTGGCACTACCGCTTCGGCTTCAGCAGATGGGGACTAGGAGCTAGACGATGACGAACATCAAAGTCCTTGGGGTGATGATCGGCACTCTAGCGGTCTATACGTGGATCGCCAATGCGATTCCGCAGATAGAATCAGCGGTGCCTGAAGAGGTGAGTTTTTCGGCAGATGTGAGTCCAGCCGAACTCGTGGCAGCTGGGGCAGAGCTCTACAGTGGAGGAGGTGGATGTACCACCTGTCATGGGCTTGAAACTCGAGCTCCAAATCTTCTTACTGACTACAACGGTGAAGGAACAATAGGCCAGCGGTGTGGGACACGTGTGAGTGGGCAGGATTGTAAGGCCTATCTCCACGAGTCCATGGTGGACCCAGCTGGCTATATCCTGGAAGGTTTCGAGCCGATGGTGTTTCAGGCTCGCGTCCTTTCAGGTGCTCAGATTTGGTCTCTTGTAGCGTTCCTCCAAGATCAAGGCGGCGTGGTCACCGTGAGTGGCTCTGACGTCGCGACAGCTGCAGAAGCAGATGCTGCTGCCCCTGCTGGTGGACCAATGGTGGCGTCAAATGATCCACTCGAGATTATGCGTGGCAATCTCTGCTTAGGGTGTCACATGCTCGACGGCGAAGGAGCCGAGCTTGGGCCAGCGTTCGATGGCATGGGATCTCGCATCGCCACCGACCGTATCCGAACAGGTATCATTGATCCGGCACTTGATATTGCTGAAGGATTTGACCATTTGGCCGGTTCGATGCCACCCAACCTCGGTGATATGCTGACTGCGCGGCAGCTGGAGGTACTCGTGGACTTTTTGGCAGGACAAGGGGGCTAGGGCATGGGAGCTCTGAAGTCTGTTTTCCGGCTGCTGGGTGCCCCATTCCGTCCGATAAGCTCAGTAATGGGAAGGTTCCTGAATACACCTTTCAGGCAAGCGACTGCTGTTCTCGTGTTTTCCTATGTCTTAATCGAGGTCGGGATCCCGTTCATACCCCCAATCTTTGGTATGGCCAGCGCCCCGGTACCGAACACGGTAGTTCTGGAGTACTTAGTCATTGCGATCGTTGGCATCCTGCTTTGGGTCAGTGATAACGAGCAGCGATGGTCAGAGTTTAAGCAACCAATCCACGATGTTTTGGTTCAACCTGAACGACGAATGGCTCGTGGGGCCCTCTTAGTCCTAGTTCCTGGCTTCATCGCATTCCAAACCTATACGAGTGCGCAGCCAGACATCTCGGCTCCACCGAGCTTCCGCGCAATTCATCCGGCTCCTCCCACAAGTATCACGTTTCAGGGTGAGCAGATGGTTCTTGATGGACTTGAGAATCCTCTTAGGTCGGCAGGCTCTATTGAGGAACACTATGAGGTGGGCAAGAGCATCTACTACAAGAATTGTATGGCGTGTCACGGAGATGGGCTGCAGGGCCGCGGACATTACGCACAGGCGTTCAACCCGGCACCCCTCAGTTTCCAGGATGCTGGGACGATTGCGATGCTTACGGAGAGCTTCGTCTTCTGGAGGATCGCCAAGGGTGGTCCCGGGTTGCCGAATGAAGGAGCACCCTGGAATTCAGCAATGCCGGCGTGGGAGGATTTTCTCACGGCCGATGAAATCTGGTCTGTGATTATTTTCCTTTACGAACAGACAGGTCATGATCCGCGCACGTGGGAACTGGAAGGGGAAGAGCACTAATGTCTGCGCTTCAGAATTTCAGTTCTCACGATTCACATAAGAAACCTCACTTGTCACCGCAGTGTGTAGTGCTAGGGATCTTGCTTCTAGGAGTGGGTCTACTGGCAATACCAGGCGACGCGACTGCCCAGGTAGATGGGCAGGTGGTATACGATCAGTGGTGTGCTGGATGCCATGGCGAGGATGGTGCTGGAGAAGGGCCCGCTGCTAATACGATGCTTCCTAGGCCGCGGGATTTCACACTGGCCCTTTATCAAGTCAGGACTACAGGGTCCGGCCAGCTTCCAACCGATGAAGACATACTTAAGGTTATCAATGATGGTATGCCGGGTACGGCAATGCCTGGTTGGGAAGACGTACTGACGGAAGCTGAAATACTCGCCTTAGTTGACTACCTCAAGACATTCTCACGGTTCTTTCAGGGTGACCCACCTACCCCACTCGATTTCGGGAGAGCTACGAGTGGAGGTGAAGACGCTATTGCTCGGGGCGAGGAAGTATATCAAACGGTTGAGTGCTGGCGTTGCCATGGCCAACAAGGCCGGGGGGATGGGGAATCTGCGCCGACACTTAATGACGATACGGGCTTCCCGATTTTTACGGCTGACCTTACTGAGAATTGGAGATTCAACGGCGGCGGTGAGGTAGAAGAGATCTACCGAGTCCTAAGAACGGGCCTAGATGGAACCCCCATGCCGACATTTTCGGACATTGTAGATGCAGGGGTAATCACGGACGAGGATCTGTGGAGCCTCGCACACTACGTTCGTAGTCTCTCACCTGAGGAAGAACCCAGTGTAGAAGAGGTTGTCACCGCACGGCTTCTAACGGACACACCTCTTCCTCAGACGATCGAAGATGTCGTCTGGGAAGAAACCGAACGTTTCTATGTGCCGCTTTCTGGTCAAATCGTCGTCCAGCCTCGCTGGTTCAACCCAAGAGTAGATGCCGTATGGGTCCAGGCGGTACATGATGGTCAGGAGCTAGCGCTGCTTGTGAGTTGGGGTGATCCGTCCGAGAGCCCTGACACACTGTGGACCGAATTCGGTAGCCAGGTGGTAGCTACGATGGGCTCCGAAGATCAAGGAGCCGCCACTAGCTCAGGTACTGCTGACCAACTTGTAGTGCAGTTTCCACAGGAATTATCCGAAGGACAGGAGCGACCTTATTTCTTGCAAGGCGATACCCGACGACCAGCCTACACCTGGACGTGGCAGAGCGACGTAGGGGGTGCCTTTGAGAGCATCGCTCGTGGGATTGGTACAGCAGCAAGACAGCCAGATGCTGAGCAACATGTTCGTGCCACGGCACAGCATGCTGATGGGCAGTGGAAGGTTCTTTTTGTTAGACCCCTTGATACTGGGGGTGCTGAAGATTTAGCGTTGACTGCTGGACAAGCAGTACCGATGGCGTTCCAAGCATGGGATGGTGACAATGGTGAAAGTGGTAACCAGGGGGCGATAAGTACTTGGTACTTCTTGGTTCTTGGACAACCGACACCAGTCGCTGTTTATGTCGCGCCACCAGTAGCACTAGCGCTCACACTCCTATTCGGCCTTCTTGTTGTGCGCCAAGCGCAGGTGGGAAGCGGGATGTGGCAGGAACCGGATGCTGCTGCACGGGCGAAAAGAAGTGCACAAAAAAGGAAGTTGGCGGGGATGGGAGTAGGAGTGATCTGGCTTGGAATGGCATTCGGAGCATATCAAAACAGCAGAGCTGGTTGGGAAACCGGCTATGCGGATCTGGGCTTTTGGTGGGCGATCATTGGAGGACTGCTGGCGATCGCTGGGCTCGGTGCGCTGATTGGGACATGGATACACACGAGAACCTCGAAGTAGGTACGGAGGAAGCATGATCGAGAGATTTGGTGAGCTGCGGAATACCGCGCTCTTGGTAAGCGTGTTCGTCATTGCCGGGTGTGGCGGTGGCGGTGGCGGTGGCGGTGCTGATGCTGGTGCTGCTGATGCTGCCCCAGCCGAGTCACCTGTTGACGCGGCAACCGCCGGAAATGTGGCTGGCATGGTGACTTTTACTGGCACAGCCCCGATGATGGCTGAGATTAATATGGGCTCTGAGGCATCGTGTGCCTCGAAGCATTCGACGCCTCCCACGGAAGAGGGTTTCGTTGGTGGTGCGGATGGCGGGTTGGCCAACGTATTTGTGTATGTGAAGGAAGGCCTGGAGTCTCTTAGTTTTCCCACGCCGACTTCAGCAGTGGTCCTAAACCAGGATGGCTGCATGTACAGTCCACATGTACTTGGTGCGCAGGCCGGTCAGGATATCACGCTACGTAACAGCGACGGCATCCTCCATAACATCAATGCTTCACCAACAGAAAACCGGCCGTTCAACGTCAGTCAGCCCGTCAATATGGACACGAACCGGGCATTCCCGGTTGCCGAAGTTATGATCCCGGTGCGGTGTGACGTACACGGTTGGATGACCGCCTATGTCGGTATAGTTGATCACCCATACTTTGCCGTTTCTGGCTCAGATGGCTCTGTCTCTCTCGATGGGTTGCCGCCAGGCGACTACGTGATTGAAGCGTGGCATGAACAGCTCGGCACAATGACGAGCAACGTTACGGTCACGACTGGCGGAACGGCGGAAATCTCTTTTGAGTTTACTGAAGCAATGGCTGGTTCACCGGTACCAATGGGTGAGCCGATCGACTTGTTGCACCCAGACGGCCACCAAGTGGTGGACCACTAACATCGAGGACTTGTCCAGAGGGCAGGCCTAAGCTCCCTCGCTGGAGAAATCAATGAACTGGAGTTGGATGCTACCGCCGAGCTTTTCGACTGTCTCGGGTGACATTGATGGGATCTACTATGTGATCCTTTGGATCACAGGAATCACGTTCTTTATCACCGAGGGTCTGCTCTTCTATTTCATCTTCAAGTACAGACATAAGGAAGGGCGTAAGGCGACGTACGATCACGGAAGCACCAAGATGGAGATCGCCTGGACGATGATACCACTTGTGATCGTCCTGTGGATTGGCTTCGTGAGTAAGGGTGTTTGGGACACCGTTAAGGTTGATGTGCCACCTGCGGGCCTAGAGGTCATTGTGGTGGGCAAACAGTTCGAATGGAATGTGACGTATCCGGGCCCTGATGGTGCATTGGGGACGAGCGATGATTTCGAGACGCTCAATGAACTGCATGCTCCAGAAGACCAGCCGGTAGTCATTACACTCCGTTCGGACGATGTCCTTCACTCGTTCTTCCTGCCTGAAATGCGTATTAAGCAGGATGCCGTACCTGGGCAGGACATTACAGTCTGGTTTGAAGCCATTCAGCCCGGTGATTATACCATTGGGTGTGCGGAATTGTGTGGAATTGGACATACGACGATGGGTGGTAGACTGATTGTGTACACTGAGGCCGATTTCCAAGCCTGGTCTAGTGCCCAGGCCCAACAACAACAGCCATAAATGAATCCGATAACCTCAATTAACAGCTCTGACCGGAAGACGAGATGAGCACGATCGAACAAGAGATGGTACACGCGGCTGAGGGTGGTCATCACGACCATCACGAGTTGCCCTTTATTCGGAAATACATTTTCTCCACCGACCACAAGATGATCGCGAAGCAGTTCATGTTCGTGAGCTTATTCTTCTTGGTTATTGGTGGCCTACTCGCTGCGATGATGCGGTGGCAGTTGGGTTACCCAAGCCAGCCCATGCCGGGCGGGATGATGCTACCGGATGCGATGATGGCCCCAACTCCAAACGGCGCGATCATGCTTCCGGAGTTCTACAATTCCTTAGTGACCATGCATGGCACGATCATGATTTTCTTTGCGATCATGCCATTGTTGGTAGGGTTGTTCGGGAATCTCCTGATTCCGCTCCAAATTGGTGCTGAGGATATGGCGTTTCCGCGACTCAATATGATCTCATTCTGGCTCGCGGTACCTGCGGGTATCCTGATGCTTGCGAGCTTTGCGGTGGAAGGGGGCGCGGCTGGTGCAGGTTGGACCTCATACGCGCCACTGAGTGCATCGGGTGAATGGACGGGGGTCTATCTTGGCCAACAGCTTTGGTTGGCCAGCCTCACCATCCTTGGGTTCTCATCACTTGTCGGTGCCGTGAACTACATCACCACTGTGATTAATATGCGGGCGCCGGGGATGACTTGGTTTCGGATGCCGCTGGCTACGTGGGCGCTCTTTATTACCGCTATTCTCATCTTATTAGCGATTCCTGTGCTTGCCGGTGCGCTGATCATGCTGCTTTTCGATCAAACAATAGGCACTGGGTTTTTCCGTCCTGAAGTGGGTGGTGAGCCACTACTCTGGCAGCACCTCTTTTGGTTTTTCGGGCATCCGGAGGTCTATATCTTGATTCTTCCGGCCATGGGAATAGCGTCTGAGGTTCTCTCGAACCGGGCGCGTAAACCCATCTTCGGATATCACTCTATGGTGTTGGCGATCATCGGCATCGGGTTCTTAGGGTGGATCGTGTGGGGCCACCACATGTTCATGAGCGGCATGAACCCGCTTTTGGGTACATCCTTCATGATCTCGACGATGGCGATCGCAGTCCCATCAGCGATTAAGACATTCAACTGGATGGCGACGGTCTGGAAAGGGGATATTCACCTCGATTCGCCGATGCTGTACGCACTAGCATTCGTATCGATGTTCATCATTGGAGGTCTGTCAGGGATCTTCATGGCTTCGACGCCCGTGGATATTTACATCCACGACACGTACTTCATCGTTGCGCATATTCACTATGTGCTTTTCGGTGGCAGCCTGTTCGCGATCTTCGCAGGAATCACGTTCTGGTATCCGAAGATGTTTGGGCGAATGATGAATGAGAGCTTAAATAAGCTGCATTTCGGACTCACGATTGTGCTCTATAATCTGGTCTTTTGGCCGATGCATAATCTGGGCCTCCAAGGCATGATGCGGCGTATTTATGATTTTACTCAGTATGAGTATTTGGCTCCGCTCCAGCCGATGAATGAATTTATTTCGATCAGCGTTTTCCTGTTGGTGGCAACTCAGTCGATTTATGCCTTTAACTTCTTCTGGAGCCTATTCAAGGGTGAGAAGGCAAGCGACAATCCTTGGGACTCCAACACGCTTGAATGGACGGTTCCTTCACCACCACCACACGGGAACTTTCCTGAGATGCCTGTCGTTTACCGGGGGCCTTACGAGTACAGTTCGCCTGAGTCTGAGACGGATTTTTACCCACAGACGACGCCGCCGAGTAAACCACCCGTTCAGGACTTGATCCCTGAGCCCGTTACCCCGACTCCGGAAGGATTCTGAGGTATGACCACTCAAGCGATGACTGCTGGCCGGGCGCCGATGCCCGGAATGAAGGTATACAACCTCAAGCTGGGGATGTGGATCTTCCTTTTATCCGAAGTGATGTTTTTCACAGGCCTTATCGGATCGTACGTGATTCTTCGCTTTGCGCACCCCGAGCAGTTTACGGAGCCTGGGGTAGTGCTGAACGTACCCCTAACCGCATTCAACACATTCTTACTGATTTGTTCCAGCGTAACGATGGTAAAGGCCTATGCGGCGATCCAGCAGGGTGACCAGCAAGGCCTGAAAAATTGGCTTCTTGCCACGATCCTAATCGGTGCATCGTTCGTGGGTGTCCAGGTTTATGAATACATAGCGCTCGTGGGCGAAGGCTTTGTACCGATGGCCGAGGCCTATCACGCGGTTGGTCGGCATATGCCACATGATGGACCTGTAGTTGGGGGTCAACTGTACGGGTCCACGTTCTACACGATGACCGGTTTTCATGGCACTCACGTATCGATTGGCGTGCTGTGTCTCTGCTTCACCTACTGGCGGGCAGCTAAGGGCGAATATTCAGCTGATAACCTCGGTGGCGTAGAGATCATGGGTCTGTACTGGCACTTTGTAGATCTGGTCTGGATCATCTTGTTTACTATCGTCTACCTCATCTAGCCTCTAACACTGTGGAGACTGATAACATGTCCACTGGTGAAGCCCACAAGCCGGCGCCGTACATGCTCGTTTGGCTTGCGCTATTCTTACTCACGATGGCTGAAGTTGGATATGCGTTCATTACAGCGATCCCGAAGCTCTGGCTCGCGATCGGCTTAATTGTGATGGCTTTTTACAAAGCTTGGCTGGTTGCGGTCTACTACATGCATCTTAAGTGGGAGCCCAAGCGGCTCTGGTTGATGGTGTCTATTCCGATTCCGTTGATCATGATCCTCATCTTCGTTGTGCTAAACGAGATTTTCTAACCGGCGATGTCGCTAATCACCTTCCACCGATTCTTGATTGCTGCAGGGATTTTGTTTTGCCTGGGCTTTGGGTCATGGGAATTCCTGGCGGCACGTAATGGTGGTGGGCCAGGAGCCCTAGCACTTGCATTGATTTTTACCGTACTCGGGATCGGGCTTATCGTGTACCTAGTGCACTTGGGACGCTTCCTGGGATATGATGAGGGTTCCGCTCCGCACGAGTAACTGTGAGCAGGATTGATTGTGGGCTCAAGAGTGCTCTAGGTACGAATTGTCTTCTATGAGTCGCTTCTCCTTTATTCTACGCGATCGGGTTGCCACAACTGCAATTATGCTAATGGTGGTATGTGCAGTCGTATTTATCTGGAGGTCGCTAGAAAGGCCGGAGGTGCCGACATTCATTCCCACGGTAACAACACCGGCCGAAGTGGGGATAGAACAGGATGCACGCACCGTGACAGTGGACGCATCTGACCCGGAAGTATGGCGTTTCTTTGATTTCTCAAGAGGATCAGTCGTGGAGGTCCCAGGAGCGGAAGAGTGGGACATTGCATTTCGCCGCTTCCAAATCATTGCGAACGGCGGCCGCGGTATGGAGGGCCAGGCCGGTGCTACTTCACTTGAGGATATAACCTTCGAGTCAGTATCGAGTGTTCCGGAAATAGGCTATGTGATGGCCGAGCGGAACGATTCGGTGAATGCTGTCCTCGAAGATTGGTACAACTACAGTATCACTAGCCACCTGCTTCAACCGAAGCCGATCGTCTACGCTATACGGACTGCAGATGGTCGCTACGCTAAGCTAGAAATACTCGGCTATTATTGTGTGGGTGTGCTTCCCGGTTGCACAACATTCAGGTATGTCTACCAGGGCGGGGGTGGCACTGATGTCATATCAAATTAAGCCGTTGCTAAAGCTTTATTCTCTAGCCTGTGCATCAGTACTACTCAGTTCAGTGTCATCGTGTGGTGTCCCAGCAGACGGAGATTCAGTCGGTGAGCTAAGAGGTACGGTATTGGAGGTGCCGATCCTAAAGCCTGATCTGGTACTTACCGACACTGAGGGAGTGCTCTACGACTTGCGTGCAGAGACGGACGGATACCTGTCACTTGTCTTCTTTGGCTACACGAATTGCCCGGACGTATGCCCAGTGCATATGGCCACCCTTGCCGGTGTCTTTGATGAGCTTGCCCCTGAAGTGCGGGACGCGACGAAGGTGATTTTTGTGTCCACGGACCCCGAGCGTGATACCCCCGATCGTCTTCGGCAGTGGCTTCGTGCTTACCATCCATCTTTTCTGGGTTTGAGTGGTGAGATGGAGGCTATCAACTCCGCCCTCGCTGAGATGAAGCTTCCTGGGGTAGCCGTTGTTCCTGGGCAGCATGGTTCGGAGGTAACCATAGGCCACCCTTCAGCTGTTTTGGCATTCGGGCGTGATGGACTCGCGCGTGTGCGCTACCCCTTTGGGGTACGACGCGCTGATTGGGTTAACGACCTTCCACTACTGCTGAGCGAAAACCCTTAGTGCCTCTTTTCTATGCCCTGAGCCAGCGGGTTGCTCGCAATATGGCTGAGAACCAAGAATGAATTGGTGGTGCTTCGCGCAACCGGGGACAGCATGGACCTGGCAATGGCAGCCACTCATAGGTGTGTGGTTGGTGATGGTGCTACTGATCTGGGTATACCAGCGTCTGTTGAGCCGAACAGATGATTCGCATGAATCCTCTCGACTACGGAAGAGTCGGCGTGTCGCCTTTGCGTTAGCCATCTTTCTTTTATGGGCCTCACTGGATTGGCCTCTGGGACCACTAGGAGCGAGTTACCTGGCAAGTGTGCACATGGTGCAGTTTTTGGTCGTTGGTATCGCTGCTCCCGCATTGCTCTTGCTGGCTCTTCCAACTGTAGCGTACGAACCGCTCCGCCGTCACCCTAGACTCACCAAGGCGCTCTCCGACCTTACCCACCCTGTCGCTGCATTTTTCATCTTCAATATCATGATGACAGCCACGCACTGGCCGGGTGTTGTAGATCTGCTCATGCCCACCCAACTGGGGTCTTTTGTACTTAATATTGCCTGGATGTTGGGCGGGTTGATTTTTTGGTGGCCACTGATTGTTCCTGTGCCGGATCGTCCAGGTTTTCACTCACTTGGTAAGATCGCGTATCTGGCACTTAATGCGTTCCTCATACGCCCACCTTTCGCGATGATGATCTTCAGTGAATCTCCAATCTACGCGATCTACGAACTTGCCCCTCCGCCGGCTCGAGATGCGTTAAACGATCAACAGCTAGCAGGAGCGGTTATGAAGATCGGCAGCGCTTGGATAATGTTTGCTGGTGTCTTGGTGATATTTAGGAGCTGGATGCTAGCAGAATCCGATCGTCCGGAATCGGCCTAAGGGCACGGGTATGGACTCAGGAGATGCGGCAGCGCTCACCTGCCAAAGGGATCGTTTTAACATCCCTGATGGACTGCATTATTTGAATTGTGCCTATATGGGGCCACTCCCATGTGTGGCTGAAGAGGCCGGGATATTGGGGCTTCGCATGAAGCGTGATCCTTCTTCCATCCTACCCCACCACTTCTTCGATACCAGTCTTGAGCTTCGAGGGCTATTTTCGTGTCTTATAGGCGACACTGATCCTACACGAATCAGTATTGGCCCAGGGGTTTCCTACTCTGTGGCTATAGCAGCAAAAAATCTACCTCTGTCATCGGACCAGAATGTAGTACTCACGTACGAGCAGTTCCCTTCCAACATGCATGCTTGGGCTAGAAAAGCCCAAAATGTAAATGCCGACTTACGGGTTATTCACCCACCGGATACGATGCACAGGGGTGCTAGCTGGAATGAAGAAATCCTCGATGCGATCGATTCAGCTACCGCAGTAGTTTCACTACCGACAGTCCACTGGACCGACGGAACGATATTCGATTTAGTCGAAGTTGGCCGTAGGTGTCGAGAGGTCGGTGCGGCCCTAGTGGTAGATGGGACCCAGTCAGTTGGAGCACTGCCATTCGATGTGAAGGTAGTGAGACCAGATGTTCTGATGTGTTCTGGGTATAAGTGGTTGCTAGGACCCTACTCGGTTGGGCTTACGTATTTTGGGCCAAGTTTCGATGATGGTGAGCCATTGGAAGAGACTTGGATCGGGAGAGAGGGGAGTGAAGATTTTGAGCACCTAGTCGATTACAAAGCGGGGTACCAACCGGGAGCGATTCGCTACGATGTGGCGCAGCGATCCAATTTTGCACTCTTGCCGGTTGCAGTTGCCTCGCTGCGCCTAATCACCAGCTGGAGACCAGACCGCATCCAAGCCTACTGTGCGGCTCTTACTGACAACCTCTTCGAGGAAGTGGAGGAGTTAGGGTTCAGAGTCGAAGATGCTCGCTGGCGCAGCGCACATCTATTCGGGCTTCGGATGCCGAGGGGCTTAGAGCTGGTTGAGCTTCAGCAAGCTCTTAAGGCACGAGGAGTTTCAGCATCACTTCGCGGCAGCGCACTCCGTGTATCACCAAATGTGTACAATGATGCTGAAGATGTATCGGCCTTACTGGAAGGATTGAGGCAAGCAGTGGCGCTTTAGCGTTTAGCGTCCCGCGCGAACCCCAAAAATAATGTCGGCTTTGTCACCGAGGCGAATAGAGTGTTCCTGGAACCAACCTTGGCGTACCTCGAGGCCAAACATCGCCGGAGCTGCACTCGGGTAGGAATCAGTAACCAGAGGCTCCATTGCAATGATGTCTACGATCACGTAGGAAGGATCCATATAAGCGATATCCAATGCGACGTAGGTATTCGCCATCCAAAATGATCGAACCTGATTATCTGTGAACACAAAGAGCATGCCTGTGCCATCAGGCACCTCGTCCCGATACATAAGGCCCTGAGAACGTTCTTCCGCCGTGGCAGCTACTTCTGCGACGACGGTGTCATTTCCGAATATCACCCAAGCATGACCTGCAGGAGGTTGAGCCGCTGGGTCTGTCGCTACTCGAGCTGAACTGACCTCAGTCCGACTAGGCGCCTCACCCTCAGCATTGCTGCAGCCTGATGCAATCAACAACCAAGCAGGTACTACGCATAGAAGCCAATACGAACGTTGCTTCATGGGAGGATTGAAGTTATTGGACTCGCTCACAAGCAGACTCCCGTTTGTTTACTTACTCTCTTAGTTTAACCAGCTATCGTCGGTTTTCAGAAGGGTCCAGTCACCCAGGGGGTGGAGGGTCGCGTATGTTAGATCCAGAGTTACTAGAAATTCTTGTCTGTCCTGAAACCAAACAACCGATTCGGTTGGCTGATCCCGCAGTTCTCCAGAAGCTTAATGCGGCGATTGCTAAGGGCTCCGTAAGCAACAAGGGTGGAGAGCCTGTCTCAGACAGAATTGAAGAAGGCTTGATCCGCGAGGATGATCGTTGCCTGTATCCTGTACATGACGACATTCCGATCATGTTGATCGACTCAGCGATTCCTCTCAGCATGGATACGGCGTCGGACTGATGTCGGCAGGGCCGAGGAAGGGGCGCTATATGCTGCCTCTTCTGATCTGGAGTCTTGCTGGATGTTGGACACCCTCGCCGAACCTTACCCGTGGCGAAGTACTGTTTGATACATGCAGACTCTGTCACGGATCTGATGGTTTGGGTAATCCGGGTCTTCAAGCACCAGCGATCGCTGGACTTCCACAATGGTATATCGAAGGGCAGCTGGAAAAATTCAGAACGGGTATAAGAGGGGTTCGTCCTGAGGATGCCCCAGGCATGCTTATGCGTCCATCCGCGGTAGCGCTAAGTGAGGAGGAGGATATTGAAGCAGTGGCTGAGCACGTGGCTTCGTTGTCTCCGGATAGAGAGGTAAGCGTTGTTCTAGAAGGACAAGCAGAACTAGGCGCCGCAACCTATGGTGGCATCTGTAGCGCCTGTCACGGCCCGGATGCTACCGGTAACGAAGTCTTGGGCGCACCACCGCTCGTGCTCTTAGACGCTTGGTATATGCTTACGCAGTTGCGGAACTTCAAGACGGGAATTCGTGGTAGTGACCCGAGGGACACCTGGGGTATGACCATGAAAATCAATGCCGATGCGCTGTCGGAAGATGATATGAAGGATGTTATCACCTACATCAGCACACTACGCTGATAGAGCCCTGATATCCTGACACAAGATCTCAAGAGATATTGCGTCGCTTATTTCGCAGAAAGTCCATCATGATGTACTGACCTAGGGTCATCGTATTAGTGAAGTATGCCTTCCCTCGTGCGATTTCTGAGACTTTCTGGACGAACTGGACTAGATAGGGGTCGTCTGCAAGCATGAATGTATTGATCAGAATTCCAGCCTTTCTGCATGCGGTTACTTCTTGGAATGTTCTCTTCAATATGTTGGGGTCGAGTGCTCCAGAGTTCGTATAAACTCTTCCGTCAGGCAAAGTCATTGCACTGGGTTTGCCATCGGTAATCATGATGATTTGACGCATATCTTTCTTTTGGCCTAAGAGTAGGCGTCGTGACATCTCGAAGCCTTCCGCTGTATTCGTGTGAAACGGGCCAACTTGAGCCTTCGAAAGCTGAGAGAGAGGAATTTCTTGTGCTCTATCCCCGAACGTGATTACACGCAGTGAATCTCCTGGGAACTGAGCACGGATCATGTGGGACATAGCGAGCGCGACCCTCTTCGCGGGAGTGAATCGGTCTTCGCCATACAGGATCATCGAATGTGAGACGTCGAGCATCAAAACCGTGGCACAGGATGAGCGGTACTCTGCTTGGTGGACCATTAAGTCCCCATAATTGAGTTCCAGGGGGATGGACATCCCTTCCCGTTCAATAGCCTTCTTAAGAGTTGCTGGAATATCTAGGTTGAGCGTATCTCCAAACTCATAGGGTTTTGAGGCCGCTTCCGCTTCTATGCCTGTAGCAAGATGGGGTGTGTCGTGCGCGCCCGCGCTCGCTTTACCGATTGCTGACATCAATCCCTTTAGTGCACTGTGCCCGAGAAAGTCCATGCCTTTTTGTGTGAGATTGAACTGCATCTGCTGAGCGGCCTGCTTCGCTTCATCGATCTCACCATGTCCAGTTACATCGTAGGTAGCACCTGGTAACTGAGCATTGCCCGTCTCAATGTTGATGTACCCTGCCTCGACCATTCTCTGAATAAGGTCGTCCAACATTTGAGCGACCTGCTGCTGTATGCCTTGATCACCTTCGCCCTCGCCACGGAGTTCCTGGATCATCTCCTGGGTGAGTTGCCCACTTTCGATGAGCGCTTTCAGGAGGGCGTGCTTGAGTGAATCTGTACTATTGGGATCTTCTGTGCCCGACCAACCCCAATAGGGGTGGTAGTTTGCTCCTCCCGCAAAACCTCCATCCATTAGGAAGTCGGAGAGCATTTCGAGAAGAGATTCTAGGTTTAGGGCGTCGAGCCATCGGCCCTTGTACTGAGAGTAGGTTGTGAAACGCATGACACCATGCTAGGGCTAGAGATACTTTGCCGCCATGAAGCAGCCTTCAGATACCAGCTTGTCCGGACTATCACCTAACCAGTCGGGTGAGTTCCGTAGGTCTATCCTTCAATACTATGATCGTTTTCGCCGAGACCTTCCTTGGCGTGGAGAGACGGATCCGTATCGCATTTTGGTCTCGGAAATCATGCTGCAACAGACGAGAGTGGAGACAGTACTCCGGTATTATGAATCTTGGCTCAAACAGTTCCCAAACCTAGGGACACTTGCTTCAGCTGACTCCACGGAGGTGCTCAAGGCTTGGGAGGGATTGGGTTACTATAGGCGTGCGAGGAATTTGCATCGAGCTGCAAAGCATATTCGAGATGTCCTGGGTGGCTGCTTCCCGACTTCTTATAGGGATCTTAGGCAACTTCCAGGAGTGGGGCAGTACACAGCAGGGGCCGTTGCCAGTATTGGGTTTGGCGAGATCGTTCCTGCCGTGGACGGTAATGTACGACGTGTTCTAGCTCGACTCTTTGATAAGCGTGAGCCTGGGGTTCGCTGGCTGAATCGCACTGCAGCCGATCTGGTCGATAAGGATCGTCCAGGCGACTGGAACCAGGCTTTGATGGACCTGGGCTCAACGATCTGTACACCAAGGAGTCCGCGATGTGAGGACTGTCCGGTACAGCGCTGGTGCACCGCTCACGAGCAGGGTACACAGGCCCTGTCTCCTGCTGGAATCCGGAAAGCGCCTGCACGGGAAACCTCTTTTTTACTGATCGTACTCCAGACGGAAGAAGGAGAGGTCATGCTGGTGCGACGTCCCCGTAAAGGGCTTCTCGCCGGCATGTGGGCCTTCCCTGAACAGGAACTGGCCAGGCCCTTGGATTGTGCAGCTACATATAGAGATAGGGCGATTGAGGTCGCGAGGTCGCTTGGGGCTGAGGTAGTGGGGCATGCTTCAGCTTTGGCAGAAGTTCAGCACCGCTTCACGCATATCCAGGCTAGATACCGACCCTGGGTTGTGCCTGTGGCCACACCACTTACTGGAGAGGGAAATGTGTGGATGATACCAGGTGAACAAATAGATTTGCCGATCCCAGTTGCTCAGCACAAAGTTCTGAATGCACTAGCCGCGTGCCGGGCTACTCCAGTCAGCTCAGAGGCACGCTCAACCAATCCCAGTGGAATTAGATAGTTACGTCCCCTGGATCGTCAAAGCCTTGATAGTCCTCTTCAGTTTTCGGGTTCTGGTAGGGTGTACGAGTATATCCGGCCGAGCTTCTAGCGATACGCTTTTGTGACACAAGTGCTTCGAGCACGAGTTCACAGGCAGCTGACCTGACACCACTCCCAGCGGACACCTTAGCCAATCCTACATTCTCAATTAATTCGATTAGGCCAGGAACAGTTTCATATCCTTGCACACAGGCTGATGCGGAAGCGTCTTCACCCACCTGCAGGGCACCCCCTGTCTCGAAATACTCTATGATCTCTTCTACATCAGCACCGCCCGCTCTGATATCAAAAGTGAGGGAGGAACTTTGTTGAATGAGTTCACGGGCGATCTTATCAGCCCCATGGAGTTCGCCCTCGTACTCGAGTTCCATCTTTCCAGTGATTGCAGGAAGAGCAGCGTATAAGTCAGCGATACGAGGAACTGTTATATCCTCACCGTGCCGTAGTGCACGGCGCTCCGCGTTTGATACGATTGTCTCCATAATTGTTATTGGCATGCGCTGGCTGACACCCGAGCGCTGATCAATGCGGCGGTCATCACGAGCCAGAAACGCGATCCTCTCGACAGTTTCTTCAACAAAATCAGGGATTTCGACGCACATACCGTCGCGAGCTACCCAAGCTTCTTGGCGAGTAATATCGATGCCAGTTTCAATCTCGTCTGGGTAATGCGTGAGGATCTCCGCACCGATCCGATCCTTCAATGGAGTGATGATTTTACCGCGGGCTGTATAATCCTCTGGGTTTGCAGTGAAGACCATGAGCACATCTAGGGGCATCCGAATTGGGTACCCTTTAACTTGGATATCGCCCTCTTCTAGCAGATTAAAGAGCCCAACCTGAATTTTTCCAGCGAGATCAGGAAGTTCGTTGATTGCAAAAATTCCCCGGTTGGCCCGTGGTAGTAGACCGTAGTGGATCGTCATCTCATCTGCGAGGATGTGTCCACCGCGTGCAGCTTTGATTGGATCGACATCACCTAGCATGTCAGCGATTGTCACATCGGGCGTGGCGAGCTTCTCTACATATCTGCTGTCCCGTTGGACCCACGCCACTGGCGATTTGTCACCATCCTGCTCGATAAGTTGGCGGCCATACTTTGAAATTGGAGCAAGTGGATCATCATTGGTCTCACTTCCAGCCAAGACGGGCACTTTTTCATCCAAAAGCGACACGAGTTCACGTAGAATACGGCTTTTCGCCTGACCACGGAGTCCAAGGAGAATAAAATCGTGCTGTGCGAGAATAGCATTCACGATTCTGGGAATGACGGTATCCGCATACCCTCTTATTCCTGGGAACAGTGTTTCGTTGTTCTCTAGTTTCTCGAGTAGATTGTCACGCATCTCCTGCTTAACTGAGCGTGTTTTGTAACCTTCAGACTTTAGCTCACCAACTGTGGACGGGCGTTGCTCACTCATCCTTCTAGAACTCCTGACCTTCGCGGTCTGTATTTGATGGATTGGCTAGCGACCCGCAGCTAGGGTAGAGCACGGTGCGCAAGTTGGCGATCTTATAAGGTTGACATGGTACACGCATCTGGACGCCCAGGTCCGGGTGATTCGTTTTTATTCACTGCACCCTGTAATACTGGAGTGAAGATGCCGATAGACCCTGACCATGTAAGCCCTTCCATCAAATTAATTGACGTGCAGCCGGCCCTCCCGAGCGAGCGCTTTTTAGTCGCTGAACCACCGGACGCGGAGGCGGTACCGATGGATGTGGTTTTTGTTGGTGGAGGACCAGCTGGTCTTGCAGGGGCGATAGAGCTGGCTCGGCTCGTTCAACGTGATCGTGAAGCTGGCGGTACACTCGGCGAGCTCGAGATAGGTGTACTGGAGAAGGCGGGTCAGCTTGGCGAGCACAATCTTTCTGGCGCAGTTGTGAATCCGAGTGCTTTTCATGAACTGTTTCCTGAGCTCTCGATCGATGACTTTCCGCTTCGCCAGCCCGTTGGTAAAGAGTCTGTATATGTACTTACACAATCAGCTTCTATCCGGGTTCCAGTACCACCCACGATGAAGAACCATGGGAACTATCTAGCGTCCATCTGTGAGATTGTTCGTTGGCTTGGAGCTAAGGCTGAGGAGTATGGTGTCAACATATTTCCAGGGTTCCCGGTTGACTCGCTACTCACAGATGAAGGCAGGGTTGTTGGGGTTCGCACCACACCTGCTGGATTGGGGCGCGATGGGAAGCCTGGTGGCCCTGAAGCAATGCCCGCCATGGATCTGAGTGCAAAAGTTACGGTTCTGGCAGAGGGAACACGGGGCCCGCTCTCGCAGGCTTGGCTCAAGTGGCAGGGTATCACATCGGAGAACCCACAGATTTTCGCACTTGGTGTGAAGGAACTGTGGAAGGTCACAACACCACTCGATCGCGTGGTACATACGATGGGATGGCCGTTATCTAACAAAACGTTCGGGGGCAGCTTCATGTATCCCCTGGAGGATGATCTCGTCGCGCTTGGTCTTGTTGTAGGCCTTGATTATCCAGATGCGCGCTTTGATGTGCATGAAACGCTTCAAAAAATGAAACTGCACCCCCTTTTTCACCGATATCTTGCGGGTGGTGAAATGATGGAATGGGGTGCGAAGACAATTCCTGAAGGGGGGTATTACTCGGTGCCCTCCAGGCGTCATGGAGATGGGTTGTGCATTGTGGGAGACTCTGCCGGGTATGTTGAGGTGTCCTCGCTCAAGGGCATCCACTATGCCATGCACTCTGGGATCCTGGCTGCCCGGCAAATTTTTGAAGCCCTTAAGTTGGGTGATACATCAGAAGCAGCGCTCTCTGGTTACTCAGACGCAGTCGATGCTAGCGTAATCATGAGAGATCTGAGGAAGCGTCGTAATATGAGACTTGCGTTCAAGGACGGGTTGTTTTCTGGGGGATTGAGGGCGGGCCTTATGACGCTGACCGGAGGGGCCATTCCGAGTGGCAAGATTGCAATCGAGGAAGACGCAGCGAAGATCTGTCAGCTTGGAGATATACAGGAACAATTCAGGCCTGATGGGGAGCTTACATTTTCGAAGGCTGATGCGGTATATAAGTCCGGGAATCAAACCCGTGATGACATTCCACAGCATCTAATCGTTGGTGAGGGTATTACTCCTGAGGTGGCAGAGATGCTCGAGCATATGTGTCCGGCAGGAGTATACGAGCGTGATGGGACAGAGCTGATTATCAATGCCCCCAATTGTATTGACTGTAAGGCAACAGACGTAGTTGGCCCACGATGGACACCCCGAGAGGGTGGCAGTGGCCCAACTTATCGACAGATGTAGTCAATCGGCCGGGTTATCGGTCAGCGTCTAATGTTTTCCAGTTCACTGACCCCATCGGTTGGAAAATTAATGCTTCCCCCAAGCTGGAGGGCGAGGGGAGCAGTATCGACGTAGTCAGCTGCTCGCACGATACGACCACCCTCCAGTTCGATGATGGTTGCACCATTGAATACGACCTCGAGACCCGTCACGAATGGAACTTGATCACCTATGGGTCGATTCTGGACAGCAGAAAAAACCCATTCCCCCACAGCCATGGTAGGGCCAGTGTTTACACGACCCATGTTCATATAGATATCATCGCCCCACGCATGTGCGCTGGTTAGATATCCAATAATCTCTGGGATTCCCTGGTAGGTAAGCTGATTAGCGAAGTCATCGTAGGTTGCTTCCGGCCAAAAAAGATCAGCGATCAGGGCGGTGTCTGCACTTTCAACCGCAGTTGCCAACATCAAGATCTTGAGTTCAGACTCAGGTGCAGTGGTCGAGTTAGTGGAGTTTCCGGAGGGTACGCACGCTATGACCATCAATGCTGATAGTGACACTAAGCGCATGAGCATTTGTTTGGCGGCCTTAGTTGTTTGGAGTGTATCAGGTGATACCTCAATCACATTTCCTATTATACGCCACCCGGGTGGCCAAGAGCTTTTCAAGATTCTTCCTCACCAACCTGTAAGCGGACACCCTCCTCAGTAAGAACCAACTTGGGCATCAATGTTGGAATGGTTGCACTCCCTATTCCTCGGAGGGCATCACCGACAGTTCTATAATTGGCTAGCCGCTGGAGTGTGTCTATCGTAGGAAAGATCATCGGAAGAGTTCCGGCCTGGTTACGTGACAAAGCTTCTTTGGGGTTGAGCCAGAGTGCCTCTGTCATCTCCCGTGGATCAAAGATTGGTTCCGCATGTTCTTGAACGCGTGCCGCGAAGAAACGTGTGTCGAAGCGACGGGGTTCTCGCTCTGGTGTAATCCAATGCGCGAGGTATTCGATAGAGGATCCGTCGATACGACAAGACAGGACTTCTAAGATGTCACTGAAAGACACCGACCCCTCCATTAGGCGATTTCTTAGAGCTTCAACCTCGACATTTTCTGCTGCTGTAGGTGGAGCCTGAACGTTAGGCCCAATACCTACAAGAATTCCGGTCTCTTCAAACGCCTCCCGCAACGCAGCGAGATAATACGCAATGGCTGGGGGGCTAGTCCCTGAAAGGTTGAGACGGGCTGCGGCGGTTTCAGTTGTCAGTCCGTCGACATTAGTGAGCATTTTCTTTGACCAGTCAGTTGGATCAACCTGCCCACCCGGGAACACATAAGCACCAGGCACAAAACTGGCGCTACTGTCTCGCTTCAAGAGTAAGATTTCCATCTTGGACGGTGAGTCTCTTAAGAGAACAATTGTTGCCGCTGGACTTGCTGGCACGGGTGGATGGGAAGGGTGTTCGAGACTCTTCATGAATCTTTCGGGGAGATTTTCGAAAGGGATTAGGAAGCCTGAGTCCGTCATTGGCATTCCGACTGAGCTAGGTCAATGTCAAAGATAAAAAATCTCCCAACTATTCTGCTTGTTGTTAGGATAATGCGGAGTTGGTAGCGCGATCAGGAAGAATATGTCAAGCTAATCGCCGCTACTTCAGTGAAAAAGTGGCACGGTAAAACCGAGTGCAACTGTCACTATGGCAGGTTTTCCTGCGTTCTGGGCGCAAAAATGACTCTAATTTTTGGCAAGAAACATGCAATGACGTAGAGAGGCCAGCGAGAACAGCGACCCACCATCGATTCCGGAGATAATGAGGTGACTGAAAAACAGCCGTCCGCATCAACAGATGAGAACGGAAATGAAGAGGACGTCATGAGTGAGCGATTCACACTCCCGGTACTTCCACTAAGAGATACGGTAGTGTATCCGGGTGTGGCAGTGCCGATCTCAGCCGGTCGGCCTGGAACGGTGGAAGCGGTCCAGGAAGCGTTGGACGGCGATCGTCGCATGTTTGCTGTAGCGCAGAGAGACAACGTCGATGACCCACTACCGGAATATCTCTATAGCGTAGGAACGGTGGTTCGGATTATCCAGACACATAGGATGCGCGGAGGGATGCAGCTCCTGGTGCAGGGTGAGGGTAGGGCTCAGGCTCTATCATATCATGATGAGGGACAGGCAATGCTACATGCCGTATTGCTTGAGATGGATAGACAGGAACCTCAAAACGAGAGTGATCCAGCATTTCAGGCTCTAGATCGCGAGTTACGAGACCGGGCAGCAGAATTAGGTACTCGCAGAGGAGTGCCCGCCGAAGCACTAAACCAACTCATTCAGGGAGTCGATGAACCTGGGCCCTTTGCGGACCTCGTTGCTTTCTACCTTGAACTTGATACCGGTGACAAACAAGAACTCCTAGAGACCCTAGCAGACGAAGATCGAATGCGAGCGTGCCTCGTCGCAGTGGAGCGCGAGCTTGCAAGGATCGATGCACAGGAGGAGATCCAGGCGCAGGTTCAGACTGAGTTAGGTGCACGCCAGAGAGAGATGCTGCTCAGGGAGCAGCTTAAGGCGATTCAAAAGGAGCTTGGAGACGAAGAGGAACGCGATGATATAGAAGAGATGCGGGACAGAATTGAGGAACTCGAACTCACTGAAGATCAGAGGCTAGAGATCAATCGGGAGTTACGTAGACTGGAACGAACAAGCCCTCAATCAGCAGAATATCAAGTGATCCGAACATTCCTCGAATGGATCACAGAACTACCCTGGAATGAGCGAACCGAGGAGAAGATTGATTTAGCAAAGGCCGAAACAATACTGGAAGAAGACCACTACGGGCTCGAAGACATCAAGGACCGAATTCTAGAGTTCTTGGCAGTTCGTAAGCTTCAGCTTGATCGCATGAGCGAAAAAGAGATAGACCAAGAGGCTAACCCTGACGAGGAAATATCGGGGTCGGAGTTAGACGAAGAGGAAGGTGAATTAACATCCGAAGATGCTTTGTCCGGTCGTGGTCCGATTCTTCTCTTCGTTGGACCTCCAGGTGTCGGTAAGACATCAATTGCGCAATCGATCGCGAGGTCCCTGGATAGAAGCTACGTTCGAATTTCCTTGGGTGGTGCACGTGATGAAGCTGATATCAGAGGTCATCGGCGGACCTATGTTGGAGCGATGCCGGGGAGAATCGTTCAGGGCATGCGTCAGGCCAAAACGAAGAATCCGGTCTTTCTGCTTGATGAAGTTGATAAACTGGGCGTCTCATTTCAGGGGGATCCGAGTTCGGCGCTTCTAGAAGTACTCGACCCAGCACAGAATTCAACGTTTGTGGACCACTACCTTGGTATACCATTTGACTTATCTGAAGTGCTATTCATCGCTACCGCGAACTATCTGGATCGAATACCCGGCCCGCTTCTCGATAGGATGGAAAGGGTGGATTTCTCCGGATATACAGAGGCCGAGAAGCTTGAGATCGGGAAACGCTACCTCCTTCCGCGACAGTTGAAGGAAAACGGCCTCCACGAGCAAGAATTGGAAATGGGAGACGACGCACTGCTTGCTATTATTCAGAAATACACCCGAGAGGCGGGAGTCCGGCAGCTTGAGCGTGAGGTTGGGAAATTCTCTCGTAAGGTCGCCAGACAAATTGCAGCCGGTAAGATCGACGAACTCCAGGCTACGGAGGGAGACGTTCGCGAGCTGCTTGGTCGTCCAAGGGTACATCCGGAGCAAATGGCTGCCGAAGATACTATTGGTGTGGCGACCGGAATGTTTTACACCCCAATGGGTGGCGACATCATGTTTGTCGAAGCGAGTGTCATGCCCGGCGAAGGCAGCTTCGTACTCACTGGGCAGCTAGGAGATGTTATGAAAGAGTCAGGTCGCGCAGCCCTTTCTTACGCAAAAGCACACTGGAAAGAATTAGGCGTAGCAGAAGACTCATTGCAGGGGAAAGAGGTCCATATTCATGTGCCCGCCGGGGCGGTACCTAAGGATGGCCCGTCTGCCGGGATCACAATGGCGACCGCACTGATTTCTGCTGTATCTGGTAAGAAAGTGCGGAATGATCTAGCGATGACAGGTGAATTAACCCTGACTGGTCGAGTTCTTCCGATCGGGGGAGTGAAGGAAAAGGTATTGGGGGCGGTGCGCGCTGGAATCAACCAAATCATCTTGCCGACAGAGAATGAAGCCGACCTAGAAGATATCCCGGAGGATCTGCGCAGTTCACTAACCTTCCATCTTGCATCAACCTTAGATGACGTCGTGAAGATTGCCCTCACGGAACGGAAGAAGCGGAAGAGAAAACGGGCACCAGCTAAGAGGAAGCGGGCAGCAAAAACTTCAACTGCTACGGCTTAGGCCTGGGGTTTTTGACGAACCACGCCGAATTATCCGATACGGATTGTCCCGGGTTGTCCTCGAATGACCTCTCCGATCACAGATGTTGAAGGGTTATCCTGCTTCAAACTGGTGAGAAGTGCGGGCAAGCGGTCCTGAGGTACGCACATCAGTAGGCCGCCAGAGGTCTGGGCGTCGACCATAAGTGTGCGATTGGTCTCGTCAATGGAGTCAGCGAAGTTGAGGTCTGGGGCTAGGTCTTCAAGATTTCTGAGTGTGCCTCCGGGGATGTGACCAGCTGTTGCGAGTTCCCGTGCACCGGGAAGAATGGGTATGCTTGCCGCTTGTAGAGTGGCTGAGGTAGCGGATGCGTTCATCATGCCTCTGAGGTGGCCGAGTAATCCGAAACCTGTGATATCTGTGGCTGCCTTGACTCCAGCAGAGACCATCGTCTCTGCTGCACTCTGGTTTAGTGTGGTCATCACTTGCACCGCATTGGCGATCACATCCTCATCAGCAGCGCCCTTCTTTATAGCTGTGGCGATCACGCCTGACCCGAGTGGTTTCGTGAGAACTAACACATCTCCGACTTGAGCTCCTGAGTTTGTCACCATCCTATCCGGATGGACTTCACCAATCGCGACAAGTCCGTATTTGGGTTCTTTATCATCGATCGAATGACCACCCAATGTTGGTACGCCTATCGCACGGGTCACATCACTTCCGCCTCTCAGGATCTCATCCAGGATTCCGTCACCTAGAAGTGTGCGGGGGAACCCTACGAGATTCAGTACAAACAAGGGACGTGCTCCCATAGCGTAGATGTCAGAGAGGGCGTTCGTTGCACTGATACGCCCAAAGTCGTAGGGGTCGTCAACAATGGGTGTGAAGAAATCTGCGGTTACAACCAGTGCCCGGTCGTCGGCGATACGGTACACGGCTGCATCATCCCCCGTTGTATGACCTACGAGGGCATTTGGATCTTCTACCGGCAGGACATGACGCAGTACCTGCGTCAGTTCGGTCATCCCGAGCTTACAAGCTCAACCAGCACCATGACTGAGCTGAGAAAGCCGGATCTCCGGTCTCTGGTCACGCGGCTCATTTGTCATTGTCCCCCCTGGTTGGGGCGCATGGGTGATGGAGCATGTAATGAAGAGGCGCGGTGTGCAAATCCCCCCTAGTAGACACGGCCTACATCAGTGACACTAAAGCGTAGTGTAAAGTACCGGGTATAATCCACCCCTAACATCACTGGTCGCTCCAAGTGAACAACTTGGTTCTCATAAAGTGTCTGCTTCCTATACTTTCAAGGAAGTTGTTATGGGCGTCACCTCCTTTGATTATTAGAACGGAAGAGGTAAATCGACGCCGTCGGAAGTGTACGGAAGCAGATTCCTCAACGGCGACACTTTTATGGTGTCGCGGTGTCAATTGACTCATAAAATCCGGATTAGCCCTTGAGTATCGAAAAGCTCAGCCCACTCTCTGATATACTGATCGCGTCAGGTGGTGTTGCCACCGAATATCAGGGTCGCCCAGTGATCCGGCATTTTGGTGATCCGGGAGCCGAATATAAGGCGGCAACTGAAGAGGCGGTTGTTTTTGATCGAAGCCACAGGGGTAGGCTTGTGATTACGGGTCAAGCAGCCGGTAGCATGCTTGGAGGGATACTAACTGGACGTATACCTGACCCTCCGTCTCATCTCACAGATGGGGTGCTCGGTGGCTCGGGCACATACCACGGAGTACTCACCAGTAAGGGCAAGATGATTTCTGATCTTTGGGCGATCCTTAGGGGTCCTGAAGATGAAGATGGTTTCTTATTGGATATCCCAGCCGCCGGAGTGTCCAGTCTAACCGATAACTTTCAAAAATTCCTTCCGCCACGCTTCGCTATCGCTGAAGATGTTTCGGATACCTTAGGAATGGTTACTGTCGTTGGACCAGCAGCAGCAGAGATTTTGTCCCGCTTAGCGCTTGGCAGTTGTGTCAGCCCGGGTGAATTAGCCGGATTGGCAGAGGGGGCTTGGCGCTTTCTGGGTCAGGATCCCCTTGATGGCCTCCTAGTCATGAAAACTGAAGAGGTGTGGCCGGAGGCGTATTCTGTTATCGGGGCAGCTGCAGTACTGCAAGAGTTCTGGAAAACCCTTGCGAGTGATGGTGTTACTCCAGCGGGTCTGGGCGTTTGGTCTACCCTTCGTGTGGAAGCTGGCCGGCCAGTATTCGGTACGGATATGGATGAGCAAACCATCCCGATTGAGGCTGGAATTCATAAGCGGTCAATCGACTATGAGAAGGGTTGCTTCACTGGCCAGGAAGTCATCATTCGTATCCGCGATCGCGGGCACGTAAATAGAAGCCTTAAGACACTTAGGTTCGGTGATGTTCCTACTCCCCGGAGCGGCACTGAACTCTATGATGAAGATTCCGGAAAGGCAGTCGGCTTTATCACCTCCGCTGTTCAATCGCCCAAGTTTGGTGAGGTCATTGGGCTTGCATATGTGCGGAGAGGCCACGAGGTCGTAACGCTCAACGGTCAAGGTGTGACGGTCCCGCAGGAGTAGCATTATCGGGTCTAGGAATACCGCGTACGGATAGGCACTCGTGCTTTTTTGTTCGGCGCTGGTTGATCAGAGTAGGCATCTTGAGTTTGACGTATGAAGCGCTCGATTCAACTTTCAGCGACCCAAATAGCGGGACTTATGGCAAGGAAGAGATCATGTCCAGTTCAAGCCTCCTTAGAATTGCACTCGTTTTAATTTTCATCCCCTGGTCAACACCCCTAGGGGTGTTGGCACAAGATGACAATCAGGAAGTGATAAATAGGTCAGACGACCCGGTTCTAAGAACTTTCCAGTGGCGCTCAATTGGTCCTGTCGGACAAGGTGGCCGTGTTGACGATCTGACCGTTGATCCTAGTAACCCACACAGGTATTTCGTGGGCTTTGCGACTGCCGGGCTATGGAGGACCGTTAACAACGGAACAACTTTTGAGCCGGTCTTCGACACTTATGAAACTCATTCGGTTGGCGCGGTAGCGATAGCGCCGTCCGATCCCAGCGTCGTATACGTTGGGACCGGAGAGGCGAATAACCGTCAAAGTTCTTCGTTTGGAGCAGGAGTCTATAAGTCAACCGATGGTGGGGACTCCTTCACTTATGTTGGTCTCCGGGAGACCCAATCGATCGCCAGGGTGATTGTGCACCCCAACGATGCCAATACCGTCTGGCTCGCAGCGACTGGCCACCTGTTCGGTTCAAACCCGGAACGGGGGGTATACAAATCAACCGACGGTGGTGGCAGCTGGGATCTTGTCCTGAGCATTGACGAGAATACTGGTGCAACAGATTTGATTATTGATCCGTCCAATCCCGATAAGCTGTTCGCGGCGATGTATCAACGACGGAGAAGTGGATGCTGCTTCGTAGGTGGTGGCCCAGGAAGTGGAATTTGGACCTCCACCGATGGTGGTAATAGTTGGGAGCGCCTTCAGGGCAACGGGCTTCCAGGCGGCACGATGGGACGAGTTGCTCTCGCTACCACACCAGCGAACCCCAATTTCATTTATGCACAGATCCAGGTAGCAGCGGACAAGGTGAGCCCGCTTACTGACCAGGAACGAGAGGCTTGGCAGGCTCTATCTGAGGACGGTGACCCGCCAGATGATCAGCAGTGGGATGGTGTTTGGCGTTCGACAGATGGTGGTGCAACCTGGGAATTCCGCAGCAATGAAAATGGGCGGCCCATGTATTTCAGTCAGATCCGTGTCTCAACCGAGGACCCAAACCTTGTCTATACAGTGGATCAACAGGTAGCCAAGTCACGTGATGGGGGACAAACCTGGGAAACCCTGAGTGGCTTTGGGCACGTTGACCAACATGCATTGTGGATTAACCCAGAGAACCATGATCACATGCTACTTGGGAATGATGGGGGAGTAGACGTGACATACGATCAGGGAGAAACGTGGGAATCCCATCGCAGCTGGGCGGTTGGTCAACCATATCACGCTTCGGTGAGCATGGATCGTCCTTACCGGGTTTGTACGGGCCTACAAGATAATGGAACGTGGTGTGGTCCAAGTGCGGTACGTGAAGGCGATATCCTCTCCCAGGATTGGTTCGGAGCTGGCGGTGGTGATGGCTTCTATACTCAGCAGGATCCAACGGACTCGAACATCGTCTACTCTGAATCTCAGAACGGGAATGTGAACCGGTACAACCTGTATACGGGTGAACAGCAGAGTATTAGGCCGCGTGGCCAAGGAGGCGGTGGACGAGGTGGACGAGGTGGAGGCGCAAGCAACATTGTTCCAGAGCCTGAGTCGGGTACTCAGATACGTTGGAACTGGAATACACCGTTTACGCTTTCCCCCCACAATCCAAGCACAATCTACGTAGCTGGTAACCGGTTCTTTATATCCCGAGATCGCGGGAATACTTGGACAATGAGTCCTGACTTGTCCAAGAACATAGATCGTGATGGAATTGCCTTGATGGGTGTGCCAAACTCGTTACCGCGCTGCCAGCAGCTTGAGCGTGGCGTTGAGTGTAACCCTAGTCGCAATGATGGTGTCTCGAACTGGAGTACCGGGGTAACCCTTGCCGAGTCATCGGTGATGCCTGGAGTTCTCTGGCACGGAAGCGATGATGGGAACATTAGTGTGAGTCGCGATGGGGGTGTGAATTGGTCTGAGGTCAGCCGTAACCTTCCAGGTGGCACGACCCAGTACTACGTGTCCCGAATCGAAGCATCGCACTTTGACCCGGCAACGGCTTACGCTTCACTAGACGGACACAGGGATGATGATCTTAGACCCTATGTGTATGTCACACATGACTACGGTGAGAACTGGCAGAGCATATCTTCAAACCTTCCCGAGTTTGGGAATGTGAATACGATCCGTGAGGATCCAAGAAACGCGAACTTACTTTACGCGGGAACAGAGTTCGGCTTCTTCATTTCTCGCGATGCGGGAGAGTCGTGGCAGCCTTTCATGAATGGGCTTCCTGTTGTTCGCATAGATGATGTTCTTGTGCATCCAAGAGACAATGATCTCGTTCTTGCAACGCATGGCAGGTCTGTTTACGTAATGGACGATATCACGGCGCTTCAGGATTTGACGAGCGAGGTTGCTATGAGTGAAGCCCACTTATTCGATCCACGTGAGGCGGTACGATGGAAGCGAGATCGAAGGCTGGACCGTTCCGTGACTGGTTCTAAGAATTGGGTGGGCGAGAGTGCGCCAGCCGGGACAGCAATACAGTACTGGCTTAACGATGAGGTTGACGGTGATGTTCAGGTCACGATTAGTAATCCTGTGACAGGGGAGGTCGTTCGCACAATCGAAGGTACTGGAGCGAGGGGCCTTAACCGTATCCAGTGGGATCTTCGGGGTAGCCCGCCAGCAGCAGGGGGCGGACGTGGTGGACGAGGCGGTGGGCGTGGAAGACAAGGTCAACTGACCTCAACAGGCATCTACCGAGTCCAACTTACGGTAGGCGGAGAGAGTTATTACACGACCGTAACCGTTCTAGAAGACATCTGGATGGACTAAAACCCCATGCGGAAACTCAGCTTCCATGATGGGGTTTTTAGTGGACTAGACTGAAGAGAGGCAGGGGGCGGACTTTCAAGTCCGCCCCCTTGCCTTGGGGGTCCTCAAGCTTCTGCTTGACGGCTTCAGTGCTGAGGCTCGAATCTCAGTGAAGTTGTGCACGTGTCTCCATCACAAGGCTTAATTGTGAATAAGACCTACCTGTTCCGTTCCGTTGCTCTTATCGCGTTGTTCGCGATCCTGGAAGGCTGTTCCGTAGGGAGTTACCCACCTCCCCCGGATACGAGGATCGAGACGGTGACGGATATTCTGCACGGCGTTGAAATCAGAGACGATTATCGTTGGCTGGAAGAACAGGATGCCCCGGAAACTCGGGCGTGGATTCAAGATCAAAATGTCTACGCCGAGGATATCATCGGTGAGAGTGAGATTCGTGATGAGTTTCGGTCTCGATTGAGTGAGTTGATCGATACCGACGAAGTCGGATCAACACGGCAAGCCGGGGATTGGGAATACTTCACCATGCGCAGAAAAGGTGAAGAGGCATCGAGGATCTACAGGAGAGTTGCCTCTATAGATTCCGAGCCCAGCACTGAAGAAGAGTATGAAGTCGTCCTCGATCCGGCAGACCTAGACCCCACATACCGAACTCTAGTCTCCATAATGGATTTCTCACCTGATGGTACTCTGATGATGTATTCAATCAGGCAAGGAGGGGCTGATGAGATAGCTGTCAGGATAAGAGACCTCGAATCAGGTGAGGATCTTCCTGACCGTTTGGCAGATGCTCTCTACAGCGGAGTCGAATTTGACGATACCGGAACTGGTTTCTACTACACGTACCGCTCTCGTGAAACGGGGCCACGTATTCGGCACCATACTTTGGGCCAAGACTTATCTGAGGATGAAGAGATCTGGGGAGAAGGCTATGGGCCAACCGCATTTATTGGCATGGACATCGTTGCTGACGGCAGGTACCGAATTTTCACCGTGCAACATGGTTGGGCTAGGAACGACATCTTTATCCAGAGCGGCGATGGTGCAGTACGTCCTATTGTTGAAGGGGTATCAGCACACTTTCAACATCGCTTCCATGATGGGCGTATTTACCTCAGGACAGACTTCAATGCTCCTAACTACCAGCTCATTGTGGTTGACCCTGAGATACCGGAGCGTGAGGCATGGCAGCAGTTACTACCTGAGACAGATGATCTTTTCGAGAGTTATACGTTCATTGGCAACAAGATTTACGCGACATATCTGCATGAAGTTGCGAACCGTATACGAGTCTTTGATTTAGACGGCTCACCATCAGGAGAGATCGACGTCCCGGATAATTCGTCGATCAGTATATCCGCATCTGAGAACGGTAAGGCGAGTCTGAGTGTAAATGGTTATTTAACACCGCAAACGCAGTATCTCCTCGACCTGGAGACCGGCGAGCGTGAGGTGTCAGATGCGCCGGAGGTTGTCTTTGATTCATCAGCATATGACTTGACCAAGCTGTGGTTCACCTCAACTGGAGGAGTGCGAGCTCCAGTTTATGTGATGCACAAGGCTGGACTCGAGTTGGATGGAAGCCATCCGACCATTCTAAATGGCTACGGCGGCTTTAATTCAAATACGAAGCCAGGTTTCTCGACGACAAGATTGGCCTGGCTAGAAGCTGGTGGAGTTTATGCGGTCGCTACGCTACGTGGTGGGAGCGAATTTGGCGAAACCTGGCACCAGGATGGAATGCTAGAGAATAAACAGCACGTATTTGATGATTTTATTGCCGCAGCCGAGAAACTAATCGAAGCAGGTTTCACTAATCCTGACCATCTTGCGATCAGTGGAGGGAGTAACGGCGGACTTCTCGTAGGAAGTGCGATGACACAACGTCCTGAACTCTTTCGGGCGGTTCTTTGCACTTATCCAGATCTTGATATGGTTCGGTTTTATCAATTTACTGAGACAAATAACATGCCGGCTCTACTCGAATATGGTGATGCAAGTATCCCGAACCAATTCGAAGCGATTCGTCGTTACTCACCCTATCAAGCTGTTCGCGATGGAGTAGAATACCCGGCCGTTATGCTTACTACAGGTGACCTAGATACTCGAGTCTCACCCCTTCAGGGGAGGAAGATGGCTGCTCGACTCCAGGCTGCGACTGCTTCTGGTTTGCCGGTGATACTCTGGTACGACTCGCGTGGTGGTCATGCGGGAGGACGCGGGCGACCGATCAGTCTTAGGATCGAAGATACAGCGAGAGAACTAGCTTTTCTCGCTCAACAGCTGGGTTTGGGTCAAGAGGTCGACTAAAGGTTTTTTATTTTACTGAACCCTTAGCCAGGTAATCATCAGTGATAAGACATCCGTGCTCACGACCGTTCTCGATAAAAATCTTGTTTGCGTCATGACCAGCCGCGACTACACCCGCGATGTATATACCGGGGATATTTGTCTCCATCGTCTCTTGGTTATAGTCGGGGATCCCCGATCCTGAGTCGATGTGAACACCCAGCGCTTCAAGATGTTGATGATTAGCGCGCCAGCCTGTCATGGCTAACACAAAGTCATTCTTGATTTCTGTTTCCTCTCCTGTTTCCTCATGCCGCAGAAGCACTGACGATGGTCGAATTTCAGTGACCCTATGCCTCCAGTACATCGGAACTTCTCCTCGATCCAGACGATTAGTAATATCTGGAACAACCCAGGGTTTAATCCCTCTATCAATTGAGTCAGCGAAGTGGGCCATCGTCACCCTGACACCATTCCGGAACATCTCTAGAGCCGACTCCACAGCTGAGTTACCTGCTCCAACTACCAGTACATCTTGGTCGTAGTAGGGATAAGGCTCGTAATAGTAATGGCGAACTTTCGGTAAATCCTCTCCGGGTACGCCGAGGTGATTGGGTTCGTGTAGACCCCCGGTTGCGATGACTACTGCAGAGGCGTGGTATGTGTTTTCGGTTCCCGTAATTTTGCGGGTAGAAACTGTGAAGTCTCCTTCTTGCCCCGATATGTCCTCCACTTCTTCATACTGTCTCACATCAACACCGCAATGCTCCACAACCCTCCGGTAGTAAGCGAGAGCTTCACGCCGTGTAGGTTTTGCATTCGGGATTGTGAATGGTACGCCTCCCACTTCGAGCATTATCGCGGTACTGAAGAAGGTCATGTAATAAGGGTAGCTCACGAGCGAATTGCTGATGCATCCCTTCTCTATCAACATGCATGAAAGCCCAGCCTGCTCGGCCGCAGTGCCAGCAGCGATACCACACGGTCCCGCTCCTACAATGATCAGATCGAGTTGCTTACTCATTCGGGCTGACTACCCCTCAGGGTCAAGCGGTTCCAGTTGATGGTTGTTAGCCTTCGTGTCCCGATCCAGTTTTCTGGATCAAACACTCTCGGCTCGCAACGAAAAGCGCTCATAATGAAAACTGCTGAATCCGAAGCGAGGAAGGCACTGAACCGCCTTCGTAGGGCGATCGAAAAAGCAGAGAAGGAGCTGCGGTCACTAGAGGGTTCGCTGCGACATGCTGAAGAGGCAGACTTTCCTGCAGAGTCATATAAGGCTGCTGAGACTTCTTTGAGAGCTGTGATCAATTTTGCAGATGAAGAAGGAGAGCGGTTGAGAGAAAAAATTCTCTATGCAGGTGGACTTGAGCCAGGTCGAGTGAGAAAAACTCAATGTAATTAGTTACGAGGAGGCTCCGTTCTTAGCCATCGTAAGATACTCACAACAGAACTCAAAACCGGTACGTGTAATTCACCTTAATTGCTCCACCCCGCGACAGGGTGATCAGATCTGAGTTATCTAGGATGTCGGTACCCAGGTTTTGCCAGTTATGCGTATACACGAAGTAGATGTCATTTCCTGGTTTCACGATCCAGCGTAGCCTTGCAAAAAGTCCTGCGATATCGCTGACATCATCGTACTGCAACTGCGTCGTTGCGCTGACCCACGGAGTGGGATTCCACTGGCCTTCGATCTCATATAGATCAGCGTCAAACTGTCCTTGAGGGAGAGTCACTTGGTTACGTTGAATATTGGTGGCAATACTGATTCCAGGATTGGGTCGGAAGGTGAGTCGTCCACCGAAATTGAGCCGCTCTCCGTTCCAGAAATCAGCTACTGTGAACCCCCCGTACATCGAAATGCGCCGTCTGCCCGCGGTACGGGCAATCACCCGATACTCCCAGCTTGTATAATCACCTTCAGTAATCTGGATGCCTTCGCTCACGAAAAACGGGCGATCCAGATATTCAAAGGTCCTCTTGGCATTAAAATCAAAACCATCCCCGCTCTCGAAGTCGAGACCCAAGAGGCCGAGGTCCCATTCCCGCTCTTCGGTGATCCCTGTTCCCAACTCTTCTAGGTGCCTGAATTGCGCTGAAAACCGCACTCTGCGTAGCCAGTCGATGTTCGGTCGCGGTGACCAGCCTATTCGGGGTTCCACGCGGCGGAAATCATTACGTGTCACAAAGCCTAATGCAGGACGATACGAGTCACCAAATTGACGATAGGATAGGTGCCCAGACCAAATATCATTGGGGAAATTAACCCGCAGCCCATGCGCAGAGAGATCTTTGAACGTTAGATCTTCGGTAGGGTTCGGGTTCGAATTCCAGATTACGAATGCTTCGAGCTCCATATTGCTGTTCCCGGCAAAGTTCCGGGTGTTGACTGCGAGATCAAGGCCGGCGGTATGGCGGTCTAGTGGCATAAATCCTGACTGATCAGCTTCTGTCCCACGCCGGGTGTAGATGGCTCCGATCGTCGATTGTTCGAAGATCTGCCTCTTGATGCGTCCGACCGTGAACTGTTCGGAAGGGATGAGTCTGTCCGTCCCTGAGCCGTCCAGGTACTCATGGTCACTGGTCCCCAGCTGATAGAAGCCAACCTCGTACTCACCGACCTGACCAGTGACACGACCACCGTAGTTGATCGGGATCTGTTGACCACTCCTCAGTCCGATATTGCGTGAGTAGAAGGGCGAAGGACCACTTCTGGGGGCGAACGAGAAGACATTGGAGCCTTCGAGGAAGAAATTCCTGCGCTCGGGGAAGCGTATCGGGAAGCGTGTGAGGTTCACACGCCGCTGATCACTCTCAACCTCGGCGAAGTCCGTGTTCACGGACAACGAAGCACGTAGACTCGACGTCACGCTGTAATTGACGTCCAAGCTGAGATCACGCGGTACTGTGGTCGGTTCTGCGTTCGCGGGGATGCTGCGCCAGCCTACGATCGTCGATGGTACCGCTTCGAGGCCCAGTCCTTGGGACAAATTCTGGAGACCGGTCATGCGCCCGGCGTAGATCGGTCTGCGCAGACCCTCGGTCCGCCGCCAGCCCCGCCACAGGATCTCTTCGTTACGGCGCCGGATCGTGCGTTGGAAGTTGATGCCCCAGGTATCGTTATCGGGATCGAAGTTCAGGGTACGAAACGGGATCCGGATCTCTGCAGACCAACCATCGGGACGCATCGCGGTACGTGCCTCCCAGATCCCGTCCCACGCCTTGTTCGTACCGCCACCACCGGACCCTCCACCGAAACGTCCACCACCACCACCTCCACTGGAGCGTAAGATGCCGTCACCCATGAGGCCGGCTGCGTTGATCTCGAAGAAGTACCCGGTCCGACCGTCCAGGAACGTGTCCAGGATCCACATGAACCGGTCATCCGTACTGAGCATGGCATCTCGTTCACGCTGATACGCCAAGACTTCTTCGGGGTCGTCGTAGATGATGACACCGATGTAGAGGTTGTCCTCATCGAAAAGGACTCGGATCTCGGTCTCCTCCGACGGTACCCCGCCTTCGACCGGCTCCTGTTGCGTGAAATCGGTGATCGGGACCGCTGAAGACCAGAAGTCCTCCAAGATACGACCATCAAGCTCAAGATTGCCCTGGAGAGGTAGTGCCTGTAGGGTGGCCTCAGGCGACTCCTGTGCAACAGATGGATTAGCGATGGGGAATCCAATGAGTTGGCCCATCAATAGCATGAGAACGCACGATTGTGCGATCCTCTTCATCTAATCCTCCCTAGTTGTGTAACACAGCCTGTAAACCCCGAAGAGTTCAAAGGGCCACTAACGAGACACCCAGGCGGAAGTTGTTGTTGTGGGTTTCTAATACCCGGTGTCTAGTATCACCATACATTATGAACATATGACTGATATATCCCCAACGACGACGTCTCCACTTGGCATGGCGCCAGAAGAACTTGATGGATTAGCTAGCAAACTGGAAGTTCGCTTCTCAGCCGATTTCACGTCCCGTTGGAGTGATCTGGAATTCGAAGAGTTGGCTTTGCATGCGTTTAATGTCCAGTTCCAGCACAATCCTGTATACCGTCGCTTCTGTGAAGGTAAGAACGCTGTTCCTACTTCGGTTACGAGCTGGCAGCAGGTACCGATGGTGCCAACCACAGCATTTAGATATCTCGACTTGGTAACAGGCGACCACTCCTCTGTGAGGATGGTCTTCCGAACAAGCGGAACTACCAGCACGACCCTTTCTCCCGGAAGACACTTAGTGTCACGGCCCTCACTTTACCATGCTTCACTTCTATCAAATTTTCGCGAACATCTGCTGCCGGATGCTGAAAAGATCAAATTTATATCTTTGATCCCATCTCCGGCGGAGATGCCTCACTCATCTCTTTCCTACATGGTTGGTGTAGCGGCCGACACGATGTCTTCAGAAGTCCAATGGTTTGTGGACGGAGAGGGTGTGCTAAACAGCGCGGGACTCATAAAGACATTAAATGACGCAGCGCTGGCGGGTGAGGAAGTGCTTCTGCTTGGAACCGCATTCGCTTTTGTTCACTGGCTTGATGAGTTGGCGGGTAGGGAGTTACGACGCCTTCCACCAGGAAGTCGGATTATGGAGACCGGAGGATTCAAAGCTCGAGCCCGCGATATCACAAAAGAGCAGCTATACAAGTCTCTTTCCATGACGGTTGGCCTCGAGACCAATCGAATTGTGAACGAATACGGTATGACGGAATTACTCTCACAACTTTATGAATCGCACCTGACTCAACCGAATGAATTACAAGAAGGTCATGCGCCACCACCATGGCTCAGGGTACGTGCACTGAACCCGACAACTCTTGAGCCAGTCGCGGAAAATGAAACGGGGATATTAGCATTTTTTGACCTAGCAAATCTTGGATCAGTTTGCCATGTGCTTACCGAGGATATTGGGCAGGTGATAGACGGGAGAATTCACCTTGAAGGTCGTTTCCCTGGGGCAGAGCCACGGGGGTGTTCGAGGGCTATGGATGAGTTGATGACCTCTAGCCAGGTCACTCGCCGGTGACCCAAGACATCTTCGAAGCTTGGGCGATCCCAAGTTCCGTCGTGGTTCCGGGTGCGACTTCTGATTCTGCCGTAGCTCCAGAGCTTTCTATTCGCAGTCTCTCTATTGAATCCCGCTGGCTAAATGAATTAACCGATATCTTAGTTGAGGGCAGCGGCAGATTGAAAAACCGAAAGGCTAGAGAGCTTGCTCGGATACTCGGAACGGTAGGGAGCCGATTCTTGAAGGAGGGTGACCCACTTAGAACGAAGGCATTGGAGTTGCTTCCCCAAGCTTCTGGTCTGTCAGTTCAGATGGCTCGTGTTGTTTTGGATGGTATGGCTGCAGATTGGGCTGAGGATCGGCTCCTAGGGCTTCTGGAAAACGAATTTGGCACTTCAGAGGGACTGGACGGTTTCGTTAAGCAGGACGGCTGTCGGACAATGGCCATAGGTGCTGATCTCTGCGTCCAGATTGTATCGGGCAGCGTACCTGGAGTCGGAGTAACGGCATTGATTCGCAGCTTGTTAACCAAGGCTCCGACGTTACTAAAGCCAGGTCGAGGAGATGTAGTACTACCCGTGCTCTTTATGCAGGCACTAGCAGTTGTAGATCAAGATCTGGCTGACCATGTTGCCATCCTGTATTGGTCGGGCGGCAGTTCAGATCTAGAAAGGGGAGTTCTTGATCGAGCCAGTGTCGTAACCACTTACGGTGGGGACGAGTCTGTGGAAAGTATTCGAGCATTGACTCCAGTGACCAAACGCTTTGTAGCATATCATCACCGCATTAGCGTAGGGGTTATCGGCAGCCAGGCGCTTACCTCAGGGTTGGTCGAACAGACGGCTCGGGATGTCGCTTATGCCACGGCAGTTTTCGACCAGCGAGGCTGTGTGTCTCCACGATCTATTTATGTCGAGTCCGGCGGAGATACTACACCGCAGGCCTTTGCTGAATACCTGGCATCGGCCCTTGAATCGATAGAAAACGATCTTCCAGGTGGTCATCTGGAGCTAGAGGAAGCGGCAGCGCTGCATCAGGTTCGTGGTGCTGCGGAATTGCTTGCTGTATCAGGTTCTCCAGGAGGCATCTATCATGGTGAAAAAGCTTCCTGGACAGTGATTTTCGATCCGGATTCGGAGCTGAGATCCGATCACGTTGGCCGAGTTGTTCGGGTGGAATCAATTGAGAACTTAAGTGACTTGATTAAGAGACTTCGCCCTGAGAAGGAGCACATTCAAAGCGTGGGTGTAGCGGGTATGGGGACAGATCTAGATGAATTCGCTGAAGAACTGGGACGTATCGGAGTATCACGTATCGCAAAGTTCTCGGGATTACCATTCCCTCCTTCGCGATGGCACCATGATGGAGGCAGCCCCCTCCGAGATCTGGTCCACTGGGTTGATCTGGAAGAAGTAGGTGGCTGAAGACCTTATGTTTTTAGGGCTCAGTCTTCTTCAATTTCCGGTTCCGCACGCCAAACGACCATCTGGCGGCCACCTCTTGGATTTTCTTCCATTCTCACAGTTAATGACTCGCCCTCTTCGATCCCCAAGTCTTCCCTCATGTCCTGGGGAATCGTAACCCGCCCTCCGACGCCTACTGTGACATCGGTGTAGTAAAGGGTACGATAGATGGCCATGCAGCTCTCCTCCTGTATGCAAACACCCCTATAAGCTAAGTAAAGTGTAAGGTATTTTGTATGTATCTTGAGAGGGTTCCCCACATTGGTTGTCCAGCCTTTAGTGCGATTGCCGGCTAGCTAACTAGGACCCTATCGAACTTGAATCCTAGCTCTACATCAGTGCTCAGCTAGCTTAGGTCATCCCTTGATGGCGTGAATTTGTGATTGATACGAGATACGCAATCCGGCTTGATGGCGTTACAAAATGCTTTGGAGACCATGCTGCGGTTTCCGAACTGAACTTTGATGTACCCCGTGGTGCCATATGTGGACTCATTGGTCCGAATGGATCAGGAAAGACCACCTGCATTCGAATGATCATGGGGATTCTGAATCCGGATGAGGGATCAGTCAGTTTGCTCGGGGCCACCCCTGACGATGTGCGCCGTAAGAGAGTGGGATACTTACCCGAAGAGCGCGGCGTCTACAGGAAGATGACATGCACTGAGTTTTTGACTTTTCTGGCAGAAATCCGGGGGATATCTCGTGCTGAAGGGTGGAGACGCTCGAATGATTGGCTTGAACGATTGGGACTTGGTGAATGGGCTAACACAAGAATCGAGGCTCTTTCAAAAGGGATGCAGCAAAAAGTACAGTTTATCGGGACGGTTGTTCATGAGCCTGAGCTATTAATTCTAGATGAGCCTTTCAGCGGGCTTGATCCCCTGAACCAGGACGTACTCGAAGAGATTATTAAAGATTTTCACTCCAAAGGAACCACGATCCTGTTGTCCACACATCTCATGGACCAAGCGGAGCGACTTTGCGAGCGAGTCTGTCTGATATCTAGTGCACGAAAAGTGCTCGATGCTGATCTAAAAGAATTGAAGGCGAAAGAGCGGACCGGCGTCGTGGCAGTGAGTTTTGAAGGCTCTGATCAATGGCTTCAGGGCCCTGAGATAGATTACATCCGAGAATCGAATGGTGAGCTGCACCTCATTCTGAAGGAGGGCGCTGATCATCAAAGCATTCTCAAGCGCGGCCTAGAATACGGCGTAAAGATATTCCGCTTCGATCTTGTAGAGCCGCGGTTACACGAGATTTTTGTTCGTCATGCCGGGACAGAGTCAGTTGGTGATGCGGGCTTGCCCAAGAACGCTACTATGGAACTTCAATAATGCCGGTCAATGTTTGGGTGGTCATCCGGCGTGAATACCTACAGAGGGTGCGTTCGAAGTGGTTCGTCATTTCAACACTCGGTGCCCCTTTGCTCATTCTTCTATTTGTGGTTGCTCCAGCGTACTTCTTGGTGCGTGGAGGGCAGGCTGAAGAGAAACTCGCGATTGTTGATGGTAGTAACGTTTTGTACGAACGGATTGCACCCTACCTGGTAGGCGAAGGATTTGAGGTTGAAGAGGAGCGATGGTATGCGGATGTGGTGACGAGTCTCCGTAAAGAAGCGACTGAAGGTGAGATTTGGGGGTTCATTGTGTTAGATGAACTCACTCTTGATACTGGTGAAGCGATTGTGTACGTGACTACCCGTCCTTCACCGATCCGCCAACTAACCCTGCAAAGCGCTATTACCCGTGCGGTTATGGAGTACCAGCTTGAAAGGCAGGGGGTTGATGCAGAGGCACTCTTGAGTGGGGGAGAACTCAGCCTGGAGTTGCTCTCGGAGGAACGGACTTCGACGGAGGAGCCTCAATTCTGGGTGGCATATCTCGGGGCCTTCTTTCTCTACATGGTAATTCTATTCTACGCAGACTCAGTGATGAGGGCGACGTTAGAAGAGAAGACCAGTCGCATTGTAGAAGTGATTATCTCCTCGATGGAGCCGTGGCACCTCATGTTAGGGAAAATCCTTGGCGTAGGTGCTGTCGGCCTTACGCAGCTTCTTATCTGGATTGTCTCAGGGTTCCTTATTACAGCTGGTGGGATGCCTCTTTTGGTCAGTCAGAGTCCTGAACTCATCCAAGTAGAAAGCATTTTCTCAACACTTCCTGGACTCGGAATGATGACCCTATTTGTATGCCTATTTATCTTCGGGTTCTTCATGTATTCCGGCTTGCACGCAGCTGTGGGCGCAATGTGCAATACCGATCAAGAGGCTCAGCAGGTGCGGTTACCCATGGTTATGCTGCTTGTGATCCCTATCGCGATGGTCTCCGTTGTAATTGTGCAACCGATGACTGCGATGTCGACGTGGCTTTCTCTCTTCCCTCTTTTCTCGCCATTCCTGATATGGGCGCGTGTGGCGAGTGGTGGGATACCGGCCTGGCAAATTGGTCTCTCATTCCTACTCATGCTTTTCACGGTCCTTGCGATTGCTTGGATAGCTGGCCGGATTTACAAGGCGGGAATTCTCATGGCAGGGAAAAGGCCAACTCTTCCAGAATTATGGAGGTGGGTGAAAGAAGCTTGAAGAGAGGGGCCTAATATTGGCTTGGAGTGTGGTGCGGTTAACTAGTCAGGCAGTGCCGACCGTAACAAGGCTTCTAGTTGGCGGTCGTCAAAGTCTCGTGCTTTGGCAACCGCTTCCTGATAGGACTCTTCGATGATGATGACCGTGGTGCGCGGAGCTTCTTCGAGGTTGGTAGGATTCGCCACATCAAATCGAAGGCGAGCGAGATACATATCTGGCCTCGTCGGATCATCCTCAAACTCTAGGTACGTGCCCCAGATGCGACCACCATGTGTGATCGTCGCGATGTGTAGGCCGGTGCCTGAGCCAGCCTGAGGTCTGTGTGAGGATTTCATTGTCATCCCAGGATACTGATTGAGTGCGGCGGAGTCACGCCTCTTGCCCTCCTATAGAAAATTCTTGTGAGCGAGATTTCTGCTTCTACAGGGTTCTTGGGGAATATTGAAGCTAGATAGGTTTAATCGATTCTCTTGTGTTCTAGGCCTATCAGACAACGTGCATCCAAATCGTTTGGAGCCTAAAAGGTCGGCTAACCAAAGTGGTTTCTATACCTCTGGTGTAAGTCAAATGTGGCTGAGAAATCGTAACACGGGTGGGGGCAAGAAAGCTTATTGAGGCACTAGTAAGCATGCCTTCGCGGTTATCCTCCGCCCGCCGCTAGCACTAAGCTGTGTTCAGGGGCTTGTACCAATTCGTCACAAGCGTTTTCTTGACTCGTCGAAAGACCCCTTCAGACACCCAAGTTAGGGTTGCGTGGCTTCGTTCAGGAGCAAGACTTCGGATGAGAAAGCACTGGCTGATAGGCGGACTTGCCAGCCTCCTCGCACTCGCAGCAGGTGTAGCATTCATTCAGGAAGAGCCCCAGGAAACTCCTGTATCTGAAGACATCGCTGAGCCAGAATACCCGTCAGGCCAGCCGATAGCGTTTCCGCATGATCAGCACGCTGGTAGTCAGCCTGGCCAGAACAACATGGATTGCCAGTATTGTCACTATTCGGCGGAGCGATCCGTCGACGCTGGTATTCCACCGGTCTCAGCTTGCTGGGGCTGCCACCAGGCTATTCCCGGTAGTAACAATCCGGAAGAAGTGGCAAAGATTCAGCAGTCCATTCAGACCGGAGTCCCCATTCCTTGGGTTCGTATCTATAAGGTTGCCGACCATGTGCACTTCCCTCACATGCGTCACGTGAATGCCGGCCTTGAGTGTCAACAGTGTCATGGTGAGGTGCAGGAGATGCAGGTCCTCAACAGTCGTGACCCTGTTTGGGGCGGTGACAACATGGGTTGGTGTGTAGAGTGTCACCGCCAGCCGGATGATGCTGGAAAACCACAGGCCTCCACTGACTGCACAGTGTGTCACTACTGATGGCTGAGAATAAGAATATGCAAGATGGGATCAAACGCCGGGACTTCTTAAAAGTACTCGGTGTGTCAGGTGCTGGAGCCACACTTACAGGTTGCTCGACTGAAGAAGTAGAGCGCCTTCTTCCGTATGTAATACCTCCTGACGATATCACGCCCGGAGTGTCGACTTGGTATACGACGGTTTGTGACGGTTGCTCAGCCCGGTGTGGGATGTGGGTGCGCACCCGAGAAGGGAGAGCAATCAAAGTTGAGGGCAACCCGAACCATCCTGTCTCACAGGGTGGGCTATGCGCCAAGGGTCATGCCACGTTGCAGCATCTTTATCACCCAGATCGTTTTCCTGGGCCGATGGTCCGCGAAGGCAGTGAATTGCGGCAGGTGACATGGGAAGAAGCAGAATCACTGCTGGCTGCTCGTCTCAGTTCCGCTCAGAATCCGATGCTTATAAGTGGCCAAATGGGGCCTAGCCTTAATGAACTCGTCGATGAATTTGTTGAAGGAATAGGTGGCATCAGGGTTAGCTATGATGCGATTTCAGATGCCCCGTTAGCTGAAGCTGCCCGGATTGTTTATGGCACAGCAGGAATTCCGCAATATGACATAGAAAACGCTCGATTCCTGCTCTCATTTGGCAATGACTTTATCGAAACTGGATCGTCCCCAGTAGCACACAACAAGGGCCTTGCTCGGATGAGTTCAGTCGATGCAGCAGGGTCGAAAGGTCGTTTTGTTTATCTGGGCTCTCGCCTGTCACTGACTGGGCTGAATGCAGATAAGTGGATCCCGATACGACCTGGTACAGAGGCTGCTGTAGCGCTTGCAATGGCGGCAGTCATTGCTGGAGATGATCCTGAGGTTGCAGGCCCATACTCTAATGTCCTCCAAGCGTTCAATCCTCAAGTTGCTGCGCAGGCAGCAGGAGTGACTGAGGATGCGATATTTGAACTGGCAGAGGATTTTGCATCGCAAGCTCCTACCCTAGCCCTAGGACCGGGTGTGGGTGCACATCACAGTGGGGCAACGGCGGCGAACATCGCCGTCATGATCTTGAACCATGTTGCAGGTAATGTTGGCCGCACAGTGTTCTATGATGCTCCGATGAATGGAGCGATGAGTGCCTATGCTGACATTGAGGCAACTGTTAATGCTATGGCTTCGGGTGAGTCGGACGTTGTGATGGTTCACGGGGCAAACCCAGTTTACTCAATGCCCCTCCAGGCGGGTTTCGCCGAAGCCTTCGCTCAAGTGCCATTCAAGGTCTCTTTTGCGTCAGCGTTGGATGAGACATCGGAGATGGCAGACCTGATCCTCCCGGATCAACACTTTCTTGAAGCTTGGGGAGACTCTAGTCCACTTGCAGGGGTTGTCGCAGTGCAGCAGCCGGTTATGCAGCCTGTGCCTCACTTCGAATCGAAGCAGACCGGGGACGTGCTTCTCTCTGTAGCTAACAGACTCAGCGGTGAGGGCGATGCAGCGACGTTCTACGACTATGTTCGAGAGCACCATCGATCTGCGCACGATGACGCGGATGGCGATTTTGAGGATGCTTGGCAGGAGCTTCTGCGAACAGGTATGGCAGATACCAGACGTGAGGAAGCCGGTGCTCTAGAGCTACAGTCCCCAGAGGTCGCGCTCAGCTTCGAGGTGCCCACATTTGATTTGCCGGGAGACTTAACCCTCCTCGTTCACCCGTCTCCGCGATTTGGGGCTGGTGAATTTTCAAATAGTCCTTGGCTACAAGAGCTACCGGACCCCGTCTCCAAGATTGTTTGGCACTCTTGGTTGGAGATGAACCCACACACTGCTGAACTGCGCGGAATCCGTGAGGGTGACATTGTCACTGTGACTTCGCCTCATGGGTCACTTGAAGTACCGGTCTGGCTTTATCCAGGTATTAGAGAGGACGTAGTGGCCTTGGCTATGGGTGGCGGCCACACGGGCATGGGACGCTATGCAGATGATAAGGGAGTCAATGCACTCAACCTGATTCCATCGACTTCTGAGCAGCTGTCAGGTGCCTTAGTGACTACAGTGACTGCGGTCACCGTAATACCCACTGGTGAAAAACGACGACTTGCCACAGTAGAAGGATCGAGTGACCAATACGATCGAATGATAGCTCCAGCAGTTGCTTTGGCTGACCTGGGCCATGCTGGAGACGATGAGCATGAAGAGGGTGGGCATGAAGAGTTGAGGGAGCTTCAGGGGGTCGGTGGCTTTATCCCCGTTCCCGCTGATGAAGGAGCTCCGACTGCATTTCCTTTAGAGGGGTCGCGCCACGGACTTTATGCTGAGGCACAGGAGGGGCCGCGTTGGGCAATGGCCATTGACCTGGATAAGTGCACGGGATGCAGCGCATGCGTGACAGCATGTCAGGCCGAAAACAATGTCCCCTGGGTCGGAGAAGAACAGGTTCTTATGGGTAGGGAGATGAGTTGGGTTCGTATCGAGCGCTACTACGAACAGGTTGACGCGACTCAGGCTGCCGATCTGGACGTGCGTTTCTTGCCAATGATTTGCCAGCACTGTGGGAATGCACCTTGTGAGACAGTGTGTCCGGTTTTTGCAACTTACCATACACCCGAAGGCCTGAATGCTCAGGTCTACAACCGTTGTGTTGGTACGCGGTACTGTGCCAACAATTGCCCTTACAAAGTGAGGGTTTTCAACTGGTATGATTACACTGATGCGGTTCCGGAACCCCTAAACTGGCAGTGGAATCCTGATGTCACTGTTCGGGCTAACGGGGTCATGGAGAAATGCAGCTTCTGTGTACAGAGGATTCGTGAGGTACAGAACCGAGCAGCACTCGAAGGTGGGAGAGAAGTCCGGGATCACGAGGTTGTACCGGCATGTGAACAGAGTTGCCCAGCCGAGGCAATCGTTTTTGGTAATATCCGAGACCCCAATGCCCGTATCACACAGGTTTCGGCGAGTGAGCGAACGTATCGCGTTTTAGAGCCTTTAAATACCCAGCCTGCAGTGAACTACCTCAAAAAGGTCACCTTCCATGAGGTGGCATCTGTGGGGCATGAGGAATGAGTTTGGTGCCTGAGGGACCAACGGCTCGTGGAGCGGTCCCGCACCCTGACGTTCACACATATGACGAAGTCAATCGTGATGTTCTTAGGGCACTCGAAACCCCAGGTAAGGGTTGGTGGGCTCTTCTCGCAGTGGCTGCAGCGGGTGTGGTGCTTTTCTTTAGCGCCTGGGGATGGCAACTCTATAAGGGTATTGGTGTCAGCGGCCTCAACTCCCCGGTTGGGTGGGGCGTCTATATTACAACGTTTGTATTCTGGGTCGGTATTGCACACTCAGGGACGCTAATTTCGGCGATTCTTTTTCTGTTCCGGTCGCCATGGCGGCAATCAATTTATCGCGCTGCTGAGGCGATGACGGTATTCGCTGTTATGACTGCTGGCTTGTTTCCACTAATTCATGTTGGTCGGCTTTGGCATGCGTATTGGCTGATTCCGTACCCAAACTCCCGCTTTCTATGGCCTAATTTTAAGTCACCACTGGTTTGGGACGTATTTGCGATCACTACCTATTTTACGGTATCGGCAACGTTTTTCTACTTGGGCGCAATTCCAGATATTGCCGCCGCTCGAGATCGAGCAACGGGCCTGAGAAAGAAGCTTTATCAAGTGATCTCACTCGGATGGCGAGGCACTGATTCTCAGTGGCACCACTTTGGGAAGGCCTACATCTTTTTAGCGGCACTAGCCACACCTCTCGTGCTATCTGTGCACTCGGTTGTGTCTTGGGACTTTGCTATGGCAATTGTGCCAGGTTGGCACGCTACGATTTTCGCTCCCTATTTTGTTGCGGGTGCGATCTTCTCAGGCGTCGCGATGGTCATTACGCTCGTTGTGCCCATCAGGAAGATTTTTGGTCTTGAGGCGTACCTCACGACGAAGCATTTCGATGCGATGGCGAAGTTGTGTTTGCTTACTTCGCTGATCGTACTTTACGCCTATCTATCTGAGTTTTTCCTGGCTTGGTATAGCGGAGAAGAGATAGAGAGGACTGCATTCTGGAATCGCCTATTTGGCGACTATTGGTGGGCGACCTGGACGATGCTGGTCTGTAATGGCTTTGTCCCGATCATGCTCTGGTTTAGACGTATCAGGCACTCAATCCCAGCGCTCTTTGTGATCTCTATTTTCATTAATATTGGAATGTGGTTCGAGCGTTATGTGATCGTCGTCACTTCGCTGCACCATGAGTATGAGCCGTTTGCATGGGGTATTTATCGCCCATCATTGACGGAAATGGCGCTCATGGTGGGTAGCTTCTGTTGGTTTGGCTTCTGGTTCCTCCTCTTCACTAGACTCCTGCCGCCTATCGCTATCGCTGAACTCAAGGAAGTCCTTCCTGCGCCTACACGGAAAAAGACAGGGGAGGCTTATTGATGGATAATGCTGCAGGCCTACTCGCATCCTACGAGTATCTTGACTCCACGGTTGATGCAATCAAGGCGCTTAAGAAAGCGGGATTCGAGAAGATCAAGGCGTATGCTCCTTATCCGGAACACCATATTGAACACGCACTTGGTTACGGACAGAGTCCAGTGCGTGTTTGGACACTTGTTGGTGGATTGACCGGCACGGCCACGGGGTTTGCACTTACCACCTGGACGTCGATCGATTGGCCGTTGGTTGTAGGTGGTAAGCCGATTGTATCTATCCCTGCCTACATAATTATCGCATTCGAAATGACCATCCTATTCGGTGCACTTGCTACGATCATTGGGCTCTTCGTTCTCAGTCGCCTTCCTTCAATCAAGCCGCCAGTTGTATACGATCCTGAATTCAGTTCGGGGCGCTACGGAGTTTATGTAGAAGGTAGTCGCCAGCGTCTAGAAGAGGCACGGCAGATAATGAACGAGCAGCAGCCCATTGAACTCAGAGAGGGTGAGCTTGATGACTAGCTCATATCTGCCCCGGGCACTTTTTACTGCACTAGCAATTGTAGCTTTAACCGGCTGCAAGCCACTCGATGATGGTATGGTGCGGATTTTTGGCAGGTCAATGCGTGATCAACGTTCTTTTGACCCATATGAGAACACTCGACCCTCACCCGAAAACTCTATCTCATTTTCCTCAGGAAACTATCCAACAGACTTCGGCGTTGTGAATATTGGACAGCCAGAGGGGGCTAGCGTCCCAAAGCTTACCCAGGCAGACCTCGGTCTTCCAGGTATTGGAAGCTTGGTTGTTCAGGGGCTCACGAATCCACTTGATCCGGCCGACTCCCGATCGAGAGAGAGAGGTGCGGAACTGTATGCGCGGTTCTGTACAGTTTGCCATGGAGAAGATGGAGTTGGCGCAAACGCATCCATTGCTGACAAACACCCTACCCTATCTGCCTACAACCTCTCGGGCGTTCAGGTAGCGGCTTATAGTGACCAGTACCTCTATGCTATGATCCGTGTGGGACGGGGACTGATGCCAGAGTATGGCAGTCGAATCACTCACTTCGATCGTTGGAGCATCGTGAACTATGTGAGGGAGCTCCAATCTCAGGCAGGGAATGCACCGGAGAATAGCATGTCCGGTGATAATCCTCCGGCAGGAGAATAGGAATGGCCCATATTCACGTGCCGGATGAAGTTTCTGTGCGCCATCTTCCTCGCTCTAGGAAAGCCAATTTTCTGATTGGTGCATTCATAGTGGTAGGGCTTTTGTCGTTCTTGATGAGATGGAGGCAGGACCCTCAAGCCGCATGGATCAGCTATATCACGAACTGGCTGTACTTCACGAGCGTGTCCGCGGGTGGTCTTTTGCTTGCGATAGCAACCTGGATTACAAAGGCAAAATGGAATTGGTCTATACGTCGGATTAGCCAATCTTTTGTTGCATTTCTCCCGCTCTCTTTCTTGCTCATGATACCCATGTTGGGTCTTGGTGAGAGCTATTTTCCTTGGATTGAGATGATGGCGGACGACATTGTCGTCCAGAACAAATCGGCTTACCTGAACATGCCATTCTTGGTCGCAAGGAACGTTCTTGGACTTGCTCTCCTCTTCGGGGTGGCACTGTATTTCGTCTATCTCGCTCTTCGCCCTGATATGGGTCTCAGTGCCGAACAGATGCTCGCAAGAGGCGAGAGAAGCGAAGCTTGGCGAGCTCGGCTGACACGGGGCTGGATGGGTCAAGAGCGGGAAGAGGTTCGTAGCTATAAGCGTATGACTGTGATTGCTCCAGCGTTCGTCATCATTTATGCGGTAGTCATGACAATGTTGAGCTACGATTGGGTCATGTCTCTGGAGCCACACTGGTTTAGTACGATGTTTGGCCCCTGGTTCTTCATGGGAGCATTCTGGATCGGCATAGCTGCAACGGCGCTCTGGAGCGTATATCTGAGAACACAGCATGAGGATTTTCACAGGAATATCGGCCTGCAGCAGCGCCATGACATAGGAAAGCTGTCCTTCGCATTCTGTGTCTTTTGGACCTACCTGTTTTTTAGCCAATACATAGTCATCTGGTATGGTAAGCTTCCGTGGGAACAAGCATGGATTATTAGACGCTCCGATGAAGTTTGGGGCGGCCTATCAGGGCTGGTTATTCTCTTGTGTTTTGTGATCCCCTTTGCAGGGCTGATTGGGAGAAAACCTAAGACGAAGCCAGTGCTCTTGGCTTTTTTCACCTCGATCATTCTTGTTGGAATGTGGCTTGAAAGATACGTGATGCTTGCTCCGTCACTTCACCACGGAGGAGATCCGGTCTTCACGATCTGGCAGCCTCTTATCGGGCTGATGTTCTTAGGTTTGTATCTAGGGTCGGTGCGATGGTTTCTCACAACATTTCCAGCAATACAGGTATGGCAACCGATGGTCGACCCTGAGACTAGGGAAGCGGAAATTCCTGCGGGTCTTCCTGCTGAATAGCAGCTAAGGGCTCCAGGGAGCATCAGGGAACGGGTACGGACCGAGAAATGGAAACAGTTGACTCATTGGCTTAGCTTGCTAGTTCACGAAGTATGTCTTCATGAAGGGTCCCATTCGAGCTGATCCCTGAACCTCCATGGATAGTTGGCTCTCCCTGGAGTGTCGTGAAGCAACCACCCGCCTCTGTCAGGATTGTAAGAAAAGGTCCAGCATCCCAGGGTGCCATTATTGGATCCACTTGTGCCTCTATTCTCCCTGTCGCAACAAGTGCATGTCCGTAACAATCCCCCCAGGTGCGAGAGAAAGCAGCACGCTGTTGTAGCCTTCTCCATCCGACCCCTTCAGGGCGGGCTAAGATCCTCTCAATGTCAGTTGTACACACAACGGCTTTTGATAGTGAGTTGACGGATGACACATGGCACAACTCTCCGTTCCAGGTGCAACCGTGACCTGCGCCTGCCGCGACGGTTTCGTCCAGAGCTGGAAAATGAGCAACTCCAACAACACTCTCGCCGTCCACCTCTACGGCGATGAGAACCCCGAACAAAGGGACTCCTCTGGTAAAAGAGCGAGTGGCGTCTATTGGATCGAGAATCCATCGGACTCGGGCACCTTTATTGGATTCACCGAATTCTTCACCGAGAATTGAATCACTGGGGAATCGCTCTTCGATTTTCTGTCGAATCAGTTTCTCAGCATTCCGATCAGCCACGGTGACAGGAGAGCCATCTCCCTTAGCATCTGCATCGACTATGCCGCCGAAGTATTCTAGGGTGAGTGCCCCCGCATCCTGTGCTAGTTCTACGGCAAAATCCAACAACTTATGAATCTCGCTACTACCAAGTGTGTTATTCACCAGAATCGAGAGTTAGGGCATCGAATGTTGTTTTGGAGCAGTAAATTCAAGGAGTTGGATCTGGATCATGTTCGACCTGCTTGCGGTTGATATAGTGATCGATTTCATAACCGATCGCACCGAGAAGCCGAGCTTCTCTTAGGTCAGGCGTGGCACGTGATACGATTGTGCGGATCGTCCTCATTACTGCGGAAGGTTCTCTGGCCTTGAAGAACTCAATCCGATGCAACCCTGTCTCTATGGCAGCGTAGGTTTCTTCAAGCTCGGCCTGAGTTGGAGGCCTGCTTGCTCGGCGGCCTCGGGGCAGGGAATGTTCACCACCATCTACAGCGAGGAACACCTCGTAAGCAGCTACAAGACAAGCTTGGGCTAGGTTAAGACTAGGGTGTTCTGGGTCGGTTGGTATGACCATCACCGCATGGCAAAGATCCAGAGCTTCATTTGTGAGCCCTCGGTCCTCACGACCGAGAATGATTGCCACCTTGTCTGTTGCTGCTCGCTCTGCCAAGAGGGTTCCGGCCTCACGCGGCCTGATGTAATTCCGCCCAGCAGTTCTTGCCCGCCCAGTTGTGCCCAAGATGAAAGAAGTATCACCTACGGCATCTTGCAGTGTGGCATGTAGCGTTGTCGCGTTGATGAGATCGGTACTGCGGTGAGCGATGCCTTCGATTCGATAAGGGTCAAACTCTTCAGGGTTTACCAGGCGGAGTGTCTTGAGTCCAAAGTTCTGCATCACTCGGGTAACACCGGCGATATTCACTACGTTCTTGGGGTGGTCAAGAACGATAGTAATACGAGAAAGCAAGTCGTAACTCACGGCAGCGGTCAGCTGATGTTCCTGTTCCTTACTCCTCCCCGTCCTCCGATTCTTCTACGGGTGCCTGTAACTCTCCCTTGAAGTTGCGAATCCCCGAGCCGAGTCCTTTCGCCAATTGGGGCAGCTTCTTGGCACCGAAGAACATCATGAGGACCCCTAGCAGGAGAGCTACCTCCCAGAAACCGATCACAGCCATTTGATAGCTCATTTTATGAGCGCCTTGGCAATAAGTTGTAGCCGAATGTTAGTAGTATCATCATAGATCATATTGATCTTCAAATCCTCGCGGTAGTACTTCAGCTACTGTGTGGCGTGAGCGCTCACGCTCCTGACACTGGGTCTGTACGAAGGGACCGAACGAGTGTGTTGGCGTGACGATCAGGCTCTATGGTTGAGCCTAGGTAACTGGGGCTCCAAGGGGGTTTGACGAAGTGAGGGGGAATAGGGTTGACCTTGCGTCAAAACCCCGTCATCCTGTGGGCTTCTGAGGTCAAACCCTACTGTCCGAGAGATCGCATGTCCGACACCCCTAGCGACTTGCTATACACTGAAGAGCATGAATACCTGAGGCCCTCTAGTGAAGACGGAATTTTCTTTGTTGGGATCACAGATTACGCTCAGGGTGAACTCGGAGATGTTGTCTATATTGAGCTACCAGACACGGGAATTTCCTTCTCAAAGATGGAAGTTTTCGGAACGATTGAGGCGGTAAAGGCAGTTAGTGATCTATACAGTCCTATATCTGGTGAGGTGATAGAGATCAATATAGCTCTTGACGATGATCCTTCTCTCGTGAATACGGATCCATACGGTGAGGGGTGGATGATCAAACTCAGGGTTGATGATGAGGGTGACTTGGACGCCCTTCTGGATTCAGATCGTTACGAGGACCATATCAGCTGACTGGGATTCAGTCAGAGTGTCAGGGGAGCCCATGACCTCTATTTACCCTCCTCCCGACTTTGAGGCCCGACACCTTGGCCCAACTAAGGCTGACATCTCAGGTATGCTCGAAGAAGTTGGCTATGATTCGCTAGCAGATCTGGTAAATAAAACGATCCCAGAATCCATCCGTATGGAAGGGGAACTCGATCTACCGCTGGCGCTGAGTGAAGCAGAGTTCATCAGTCACTTTCGTTCTGTTGCTTCTAAGAACCGTGTTTTCCGATCATTTCTTGGTATGGGGTACAGCGACACTCTGGTTCCCGGTGTGATCCTGAGGAATATCATGGAGAACCCGGGCTGGTATACTCAGTATACACCTTATCAGGCTGAGATTGCTCAAGGGCGCCTGGAAGCACTCCTGAACTTTCAGACGATGATCATCGACTTAACTGGGCTACCGATTGCGAACGCTTCATTACTTGATGAAGCCACTGCAGCTGCAGAAGCTATGCACCTGGCTCGCGGAGAGAGCCCAGCCAGTTCGAATACCTTTTTTGTTTCAGAGCACTGCCACCCTCAGACCATTGAGGTTGTGAAAACCCGGGCGTGGCCTCTTGGCATCGAAATTGTAGTTGGAGATCACACGGATTTTGAACTACACGAAGGGGTATTTGGAGTCTTACTCCAGTATCCAGCTACGGACGGTGAAGTTCTCGATTATAGGCCTTTTGTTTCTAGGGCGAAGGAAGCTGGATCACTTGTCATTGTAGCAGCAGATCTAATGGCACTGGCTCTTCTGACTCCTCCTGGGGAATGGGGTGCAGATGTGGTGATTGGAAACTCTCAGCGCTTTGGTGTCCCCCTCGGTTGTGGTGGTCCACACGCGGCATTTATGTCAGCGACAGATTCCTTCAAGCGTAAAATGCCCGGACGTATTATCGGAGTTTCTGTAGACGTAGATGGGAACCCAGCACTCCGGATGGCGCTCCAGACACGGGAACAACACATTCGGCGAGAGCGTGCTACGTCAAATATTTGTACCGCCCAAGTTTTACTCGCGATTATGGCGGGAGCGTATGCAGTTTACCATGGTCCGGAAGGGATTAGGCGCATTGCCGAACGGATCCGAGCCCTTGCCAGCGTATTGGCTTCTGGTCTCGAATCACTCGGGCACCAAGTACTTACACGGGTATTTTTTGATACGATTAGGGTGCGTCCCCAGGATGGTTCGGAAGACCTATTAGCCCGTGCGGTCTCACACGGGATCAATCTCAGGGATTTCAAAGACGGGACAGTCGGTATCGCACTAGACGAAGTCACGACCCCCGCTGATCTAGAAGAGCTTTTCTTGATTTTTGCAGCTGGAAACGAACCCGATTTCGATGCCGAGGAACTAGCAAGAAACTCTGAACCATTCGAATTGCCAGGCTGGGCCAACAGGAAAACTCCTTATCTGGAACACGAAGTCTTCAACAGCTATCACTCAGAGACTGAGATGCTTCGTTATCTGCACAAGCTAGAATCCCGGGACTTGTCTCTTAACACGAGTATGATCCCGCTTGGTTCTTGCACCATGAAACTCAATGCTACTAGTCAGATGGAGGGTGTCACTTGGCCCGACATAGGTCGCATTCATCCTTTCGCGCCTTCTGATCAGATGGAAGGGTATGAGATAATCTTCTCAGATCTTGAGCGATGGTTGGCTGAGATTACTGGTTTTACCGCAACATCACTTCAACCGAACTCAGGAGCACAGGGAGAATACGCGGGCCTCCTAGTGATTCGAGCTTACCACGAAGATCGGGGTGAAGGTCACCGAGGAGTGTGCCTGATCCCTGCATCAGCCCATGGCACAAACCCAGCGAGCGCAGTGATGGCAGGCATGAAAGTCGTGGTTGTTAAGAGTGGTGAAGACGGTACAATCGACCTTGTTGATCTCGAAGCTAAGGCTGTGGAGCATGCCTCTGAACTTTCTGCGATTATGGTCACCTATCCTTCCACACACGGTGTGTTTGAAGAGCAGATCAAGGATGTTTGTCGGATCGTTCATGACAACGGTGGCCTTGTTTATTTAGATGGGGCAAACCTCAATGCACAGGTTGGTCTTGCGCGTCCTGGTGATTACGGCGCGGATGTGTGCCATATCAACCTTCATAAAACCTTTGCGATCCCTCACGGGGGCGGTGGCCCGGGTATGGGGCCAATCTGTGTTAATACGAAGCTAGCTCCATACCTCCCAGGCCATCCAATCCACCAGGTTGGCGGTGAGAAGGCGATCGGTCCGGTTTCATCAGCCGCTTGGGGAAGTGCAAGCATTCTGACGATATCGTGGGCATATATTTCAATGTTGGGCTCCGGAGGAGCACGACGTGCGTCGGAGTTGGCAATCCTTGGTGCCAACTACATGGCAAAGCGCATAGAGCCTTATTTCGAAGTGCTATATAGAGGTGAGCATGGTCTGGTGGCGCACGAGTTCATTATTGATCTGAGGCCACTCAAGCGAGAGACAGGTATAACTGAAGAGGATGTGGCAAAGAGGTTGATTGATTATGGATTCCATGCACCCACTGTGTCTTTTCCGGTGATTGGCACAATCATGATTGAGCCCACAGAGAGTGAGCCAAAGCAGGAACTCGATCGGCTAGTAGATGCACTGATCTCAATTCGAGAGGAGATTCGAGAGGTGGAGATGGGGGCTGAGGATCCGATTGATAACCCACTTAAGAACGCACCCCATACGGCTCAGATGGTCACTGCGGATGATTGGGATCATACCTATTCTCGTTCGAAGGCAGCATACCCGGCTGCTTGGACGCGGGATTTCAAGTTCTGGCCGCATGTAAGGCGAGTGGATAATGCGTATGGAGATCGAAATCTTATGTGCGCGTGCCCACCGATTGATCATTATGAGGATGGTGCTGCAGACTAGGAGTACTGTTAGTAGGCAGTCATCGTAAAAAGCGCCGATTGTTTGTTTCTTCGAACACACGCCCTGGACTGATTAGCATATGTCTTATGACGTAGTTTTGTGTACATACTCACCCGTTTAGGACCTTAATGCCACGAGGAGTTATATGGCGACCCTAACCTTCATCGGTCACTCAACTTTCACGCTACAGACGGACGATGGCACCAAGTTAGTGATTGACCCCTTCCTTACGGATAATCCCGTAACTGAAGTCACCCCTGAAGATCTCGAAGCAGACTTCATTTTGGTCACACATGGTCATCATGACCACGTGGGGGACCTAATTCCATTAGCTAGCCAGACAGGTGCAACCATTATCGCATCATATGAAATTGCCAGTTATATGGAGCAGAAGCATGGATGCACTGTGAGCCCTCACCATATCGGTGGTGGAGTCAGCTATCCATTTGGCTATGTGAAGATGACTTCGGCCTTGCATGGCGGAAAACTTGATCTTCCAGGTGCTGAAGGATTTACAACAGTACCCGGCGCGTTCTTGATCGATTTGGGTGAAGGCCAGCGCTTTTATTATGCTGGCGACACAGGCTTATCGATTGAAATGCAACTCCTCAAGGGGAAGGTAGATGTAGCGGCCCTACCGATTGGGGATCGGTTCACCATGGGTCCAGGTGATGCAGTGACCGCAGTCGAATTCATCGAACCTTCTGTTGTGATCCCATTTCACTATGACACTTGGCCTGAGATCGAACAGGACGTTAATGCCTTTGTTGATGCAGTTGGTGGCCTAGCCGATGTCCAGGTGATGCAGCCAGGAGCTGTGTTCGAGTTCTAGCGTGACAGACAAGCTCAAGAGTTCCAGTCTTAAATGGCGTGTCATTCGAGATGGTCCACGCACAGGGTCACACAATATGGCGCTTGACCATGCGCTTGCCGTTTGCTCCCAGGAGAGCCGGGGGGTATTGCGCCTGTACTCTTGGATGGAAGCGACTGTCTCTTTGGGTAGAAACGAACCTGCCAGAGGCTTGTATGACCGAGCCAACGCAGTTGAGCAGAAAATTGAATTTGTAAGAAGGCCGACCGGTGGTAGAGCTGTCCTGCATTCTAATGAGGTTACATACGCGATTGTTATTCCGGTTCGTGCACTCGGTGGGCCCAGGGCTTCTTACATCGAGATCAACCGTGGTTTAGCGGAGGGACTTTCATCGATTGGAGCGGCCGTCACCGTTACCGATCATGGTGAGGCGTTATCTCCAGACGCTGGTGCATGCTTTGGAGTACCAGCCCCAGGAGAGATCATGGTGGGGGAAAAGAAGTTGGTGGGCAGTGCACAACTAAGGGTGGGAGGCGCGCTCCTCCAACACGGATCGATCATTATCGACGGAGACCAATCAGTACTCAATCGACTTACTGGGAACCTTCACGACGTCGTTCAACCCGCGACGCTTCGTTCAGTGCTGGGTGCGGTGCACCAGCATGAGGTTGTACTCGGTATAATAGCGGGATTGCAACATGTTCTGGGTGGCTTTTGGGAAGAAGGTCAGTACTTGTCGGAGGAACGCGAGGAGGCGGATCGCCTAGAGCAACATCGCTATAGTCAAGAGGAGTGGACGTGGAGACGATAACATGCCGGGAAGGAGCGTGGCTTTCCAGCGGATTAAGGGGTTGACACTTCTGAGGGATTTAGGCCATAATCGGGGCCTCGCAGCCACTCGCTCTTCCCCTATTTATGTAGTGGAGGGGCGCTGTAACGCGAACTAGCAAGACTTTCCCAGGAGGTCAGTTTGTTCATTCAGTTGTACAGTGCGCTCCTTCAGATACCAGGGCTAGAGGGCACAGATGCTCCTATGTCCGAGCAGTTGGCTCAGCTATGGGCAGATACCGGATTCATGCGGTGGCCCCTAGCTGGTTGTCTAATCCTCGGGATCTTGGTCATCATCGCGAAGATGATCAGCCTCCAGGTTAAGGCAGCGAAAACACGATCAATCCTTAAGGATGTAGACGAACTGCTCACACAGCAGCAGATCCGCGAAGCCCTTGAGTTGACACGTGATACGGACGCTCCGGCAGCCAATATCCTGTATGCCGGTCTTGAGCGAAGTGAAGAAGGTACCGATCGCGTGATGAAGGCAATTGAAAATCAGGGCCTGATTGAGATGAGCAAGCTTGAAAGTGGGCTCGTCGTACTTGCGACGCTCTCGACGATTGCGCCGCTACTAGGCTTCCTGGGGACGGTGATCGGCATGATTATCGCCTTCCAGTCAATCGAGGCTGCAGGTGAGGTTGAGGCAACTCTTGTTGCTGGAGGTATTAAAGTTGCGTTATTGACGACAGCAGCCGGTCTCGCCATCGCGATCCCGGTATCGATCGGGCATAATTATTTTGTCTCTTTCATCGATAGTTTGGTGATTGATATGGAAGAATCAGCCCAAAAGATGGTTGATACCTTGCACGCAATGTCGAAGTAGCATATTTGGCTAACGGTCGTAAAGGACTGAGTGAAAAGAGGCCACCCCGTTTGGGGTGGCCTCTTTTTTTATTGTTTTCTATGTCTAGAAGGCCCAACGGTCATTAACGATGTGATGGTTGTAGCTCGGAGTTTTTGGATGCGTCGATGCTGAGAGTGTTTCCGGTTGTCATGATTGTGATTGCTGCAGTTGGAGCAATCACTCCGCAAGGTAATTCCTATCGTTCTCTCCTGTTATCACCAGCAGACTCTGCACTGGCTGAGTTCGAAGCTGGCCGGTTTTGGCATGCTGCTCGAATGCTTCGAGAGGAGGGGGCTGCAGCAGGGACACCTGAAGATGTACTTCTGCTTGCCCGAGCCGAAGCCGGTTGGAAGAATTGGTCAGCTGTAGCTGAACTCCTGGATGGGGCTGAATGGTTGTCTGAAGAGTCAGATGCCATTGGGCTCTATATACTTGGTAGAGCCTGGGAGGCCCAGGGACAGTGGGCTGAGGCGGCTGAGTCATATGGTCGCTATGTGGACCTGGGTTCGTTAGGGACGACCAGACATCATGCGTCTATCGTTAGGCGGACTCGAAGTCTGTGGAAGTCTGGTGAACGAGAGGCTTCTTTCATCAGCTTACGTCAACTCGAGCCACACTTGGGTGCTCAGAGTTGGACTGCGTTAGAAATAGCCCTGGGAGAGGCCCGGGACGGTAACGCATCGTCGGTGGAAGACCTTCTGGGCATGATAGAGCAGCCCCTGGCCCAGCTCTCCAGCTGGCGTCTCTTGCCGGATGCCTTGTTCGAAGCAGGGGACTTGATTGGGGCGACTGAAGCTTTTCGTCAAGCATACCAACAGCTCAATGGTGACCGACGGGCGACTGCGGCGATCGAGCTCGCGGAGCTTCTCCTTGCTGGAGGGGATACAGCTACAGCACGCGGATTGTTATTGGAAGGTCTTGAGGAAGCTCCTGGTGCTTTTCGCGATCGAGCTGCAGCAGAACTGTTTGACCTGGGAGACACTGATCGCGAGTTGACCCTTGAACTTGCGCGTATCCTCGATCGTGCAGGTGACGGACGCCGCGCTCTTACGGGGTACGATAGAGTTGTAGCCCTTTCTGCAAATACGATAGACGGGGTGTCTGTACCCCTGCCGATGCGTGTCGAGCGTGCACGACTTATGGGGACCGTACAAACCAGACAGGAAGAAGCGATTCAAGAATTTAGAGCAATTCGAGACGTAACCACGGATGATCGTATCGGTGGGCGCAATCTTGAATTGTGGGCCCAGCTCCGAAGAAGACAGGGGCTAGATGAACATGTTCGTACACTTCGCCGCTGGCTCCTCGAAGAGCATCCGAATAGTTCGGAAGCCGCGGAAGTAGCTTGGTCACGAGCAAGCCAGGCTGATAGCCGAGGTGAACTAGACTCGGCATTGCGCCAATATGCTGTCTTGAGTTCTAACGCTCGAACCCATGCTAGAGCTGGACAGGCTAGGATGCGTTCAGGCCAGATTTACTTGGGACGTTCGGATAGAGTACAAGCCGCAGGAGTCTTTGAGGGATATCTAGAGGATTTTCCGGAGGGACGACGTTGGCAAGAAGCATCATACTGGGCTGGACGAATGCGTATGGAGTTGGGTGATACTTCGGCTGCCGAAAAACATATCCGACAGATCAAGACCCGGGATCCTGTTTCATACTATGCGGTGATAGGAGCCGAGCTCCTCGGTGAGTTGTACACGATGAATGTTTCAGATGCAGATGATCCTGCTATCCCACCATGGTTGAACAGAGGACTCAGCGACATCGACTTGTTTACTGAAGCAGGACTCGAGCAGGCTGCCGCTGCTGAGATTAACAGACTCAGAGAAGTAGCAAGAACGTCCAAGAACGACATGCTTGGTTTAGCCGAAGGCCTCATTGCTCGGGGTCGCACGATTGATGGAATCAACTTGGGTTGGGCGTTGCGTGATGAAGGGCATGAGTGGGACTCCCGCCTGATCCGTGTTGCATTCCCCCTCCCCTACCTCGATTTGATCCGAAGAGAGGCCATGGAATGGGGGGTGGATCCGATCATTCTTGCGGCGATCATTCGGCAAGAATCCGCATTCAAGGCTGACATCGTCAGTCGCGCTGGAGCAATCGGACTAATGCAGGTCATGCCACCGACAGGTGCTCAGCTTGCGCGAGTACACGGGCCTTCAGACTTCCAGGAGGCGCACTTGGCATCACCTGAAGTTAGCCTTCATCTGGGCGCTGCGTACTTTGTGGAAATGAGTGCACGTTACGACGGTGTGCTTCCACTTATTCTGTCAGCATACAATGCTGGTCCAACTAGGGCGACCCGCTGGAAGCAGTACCCGGAAATCTCTGATCTACTCCGTTTTACCGAGCGCATTCCATTTGTCGAGACCAGGGGTTACGTCAAGAATGTGAGGAGAAACCTTGGGATTTACGGGGTTCTTTATGGACAGAATTGACCTTGCTGGATCCCGAAGCAGAAACGCTCACTGTGCCTTTATTTAGCGAAGGTCGGATCAGCTTGCGGTCACCTCCAGTGCGCTCTAAGGTGAGACTGTAATTCAATACGGAGGAAGCTGTGTGAAAGGGACCGTTAAATGGTTTAATGACTCAAAAGGGTACGGATTCATCGAGCAAGCCGAGGGCAATGACTTATTTGTTCATTTTTCCGCGATCCTTAGTGAAGGATTTCGGACGCTCCAGGAAGGGGAAGAGGTGGAATTTGAGCTCGGAGAATCAGATGTCGGCTCCCAGGCCTATAATGTTATTCGAATATGAAGATTCTTGGGCTGTAGAACTCAAGCCTCTCCTTTGCTGGCCTAAAGGGGACTTGTTTAAAGACGATCTTCATTCTTGAGTATCCCCTCCAAGGATGTCCCTCGGATTTTCTTGATTGACGCTTACGCGCTGATCTACCGCTCTTACTTTGCATTTATCAAGAGGCCGCTTACGAATGCGGCAGGTGAGAATACTTCTGCGCCCTTTGGCTTTACTCGTTTCCTGCTAGACATACGTGAGAATTTTGACCCTGATTACTTAGCAGTGGTTTTTGATGCAGGTGTATCATTCCGCGACGTTGAATATCCGGAATACAAGGCCACCCGAGAGAAGATGCCCGATGATCTTAGGGCTAGCCTGGGGCGAATACGAGATATCTTAGATGGCTTTAATGATCCGGTCGTAGAGCTCGAAGGATATGAGGCCGATGATGTGATCGGCACACTTGCCATTAAAGCTAGAGATCAGGGGCTAGAAGCGGTGATTGTTTCCGGGGACAAGGATTTTTATCAACTAATTGGTCCTGGAATTCACCTTTTGAATCCGGGACGTGGCGGTGCGACAGGCGTAGCCTCTGAATGGGTGACAGAAGAGAACGCTATTGAAAAGTTCGGGATCCCTCCTTCCCAGGTGGCAGATTACTTGGCTCTAGTTGGAGATTCTTCAGACAATGTTCCAGGTGCTCCGGGTATAGGTAAGAAGACTGCTTCATCCTTACTGCAAAACTATGAGGACATAGAACAACTCATTGTTCATGCAGAGGAACTAAAACCCCCAAGGGCTTCCAAGTCTCTTCAAGAAAATGCGGAGAAAGTTCGTTTATCGAAGAGGTTGGTTACGATCATGACTGACCTCGATGTTCCATTAGATCTCGATTCACTCAAGGTCAAGGAACCCAATAATGCCGTGCTCCGCGATCTTTTTGCTGAACTAGGGTTTCGCCGACTCACCGAGCAATTTTCAGCAGCAGTTAGCTCCGATACGCCAAGTAGCGAGGAAGAGCCTGGGAAGAATGATGTTTCCTATCAAATTCTAGATCTGCAATCTGACTTAACGGATCTTGTTGAGGATATTCGTGCATCAGGCCGGGTTGCTATTGCTTCAGAGTTTACGACCAAGGACCCACTTGTTGGGGATTTGGTGTCACTTGCTTTCTCGACCAAGAGCGGTGTTGCTAGCTATCTCCCATTGGGGCATCAGAAAGCGTTCGAGTTGACCCTTGAAGGTGAAGATCAAGAGACGGTGGAGAACCTGCCCGGGTTGAAAAGTCGGGAGTTGGCTGCAATCAAGGAGATCTTAGAAGATCCCGAGATAGAGAAGGTTGGCCATGATCTGAAACGGACAGCGCTTTCGCTTGCACGTGCGGGGGTAAGGCTCCGTGGTTTCTTCTTTGATGTGATGATAGCGAGTTACTTATACGATCCAGGGAGCCGTGATCACGGGGTTGCCTCACTGGCCTTGAAGGAACTATCCCGTACAATCTGTGACCGCAAGGATTTGGTCGGCAGTGGGAGTAGTGAGAGATCATTTTCGGATGTGCCCATAGAACAGGCAGGAAATTATCTGTGTGAGGTAGTGGACGTTCTACTTGGGTTAGCCATGTATTTCCAAGAACGCCTTGATGAGCGCTCGCTAAGTGACCTTATGGTGAACCTAGAGGCGCCGCTCATACCCGTTCTGGTCAACATGGAACTAGCAGGGATAGAGATCGACCGTGATTTCTTCAAAGAGATGCATTCCAAGCTGGCGCGTGAGCTTGACCTAATAGGAGGAGACATTTTCAAGCAAGCTGGTAGTGAGTTCAATTTGAACTCAACTCAACAGCTTAGGCAGGTTCTCTTTGAGAATTTGAGTCTCCCGATCATCAAGAAGACCAAAACAGGGCCTTCTACTGATGCTTCAGTCCTAGAGGAACTGGCAGCTCAGGGTCATGCCGTGCCACGCTTGATGATTGACTACCGAGAGCTGGAGAAACTCCGCTCCACGTATGTGGACGCTCTACCTCAGCTTGTGAACGGAGAAACTGGACGGATCCACACGAGTTTCAATCAGGCCGTGGCTGCAACAGGCAGGCTATCTTCGAGTGACCCTAACCTTCAAAACATTCCAATTCGGACTGAGATAGGTCGGGAAATCCGTAAAGGCTTTATAGCAGCCCCTGGTAACCTATTCTTGGCGGTGGATTACTCTCAAATCGAATTACGTGTGCTCGCCCACTTTTCAAATGATGCTGCATTTGTAGGTGCTTTCACAGAAGGCGTTGACGTACACAGGCAGACCGCAGCAGTGATTTTTGGTATCTCCGTTGAAGACGTGACACCCGAGATGAGAGGGCAGGCAAAGACCGTCAGCTTCGCTACACTGTATGGGCAGGGAGCATTCTCCTTGGCTAATCGCCTCGGCATTTCACGAGATGAAGCTAATGAGTTTATTGAGATGTATTTTGAGCGATTTAGTAGTGTTCGGAAATTCTTTGATTCCCAAATCGATATGGCGAGAGACATGGGTTATGTAGAGACACTCATGGGTCGCCGCCGCTACGTGCCGGAAATTCAAGCAACTAATTGGAGCGTCAGGCAATTTGGTGAACGTGTAGCCCAGAATACCCCGATACAGGGGACGGCAGCCGATATGATGAAAAGGGCCATGCTAGATGTGCATGCAGCCTTGGGGGCAGCGGATAGTGAAGCAAGAATACTACTACAAGTTCATGATGAGCTTCTTCTCGAAGTGCCTCAGGATGAAATTGAAGAAGTCCGTGATCTTGTAGTGAATCAAATGGAAGGCGCTCTAGAGTTGAACGTTCCGCTAGTGGCGGAATCAGGTGTCGGGAGCACCTGGTACGAGTGTAAGAGTTGAGGCGATAATAGTGGAAAGTCTGTTGGCCCGATAAGAGGGTTGTAAGAGCTTAGTCCCTAGCAGTCTCTATCTAATACCTGATTGTTTTGTTTCCATAAGCCACAGTACTCAAGAACAAAGAAAAGGGCCTCGTCCAACAGGACGAGGCCCTTTCTGTTCAGGTCTGATTCGACCTTGAATCAGTTGGGAGTCCAGAATCCAGATAGAGAGTCGCCATGAGCGCTATCCCGGAGCTTCTCGAACGCTCGGTTACGAATTTGCCGAATCCGCTCACGCGTAACACCTAGGAGTGATCCAATTTCCTCAAGGGTTCTTTCTTCACCATCATCTAGTCCGTAATACAGATACAGAATCTTTCGTTCGCGCTCAGTCAAATACTCATCGAACATTGTCTCAAGGTAGTCTCGACGGGCGATTGCTTCGACGTCTTCCTCAATGTCAGACGCCTCGGTTCCCGAGAAGCGTTCTCCAAAACTAGCGCTGTCCCGGTCACCTCGGTCGATCGGGGCATCAAGGCTTAATTCTGATGCTGCCACACGCCGGAGGGCTCGGATAGTCTCAACCGGCTCCTCCATTGTTTTGGCGATTTCGGCATCGGTAGGAGTGCGGCCGAGGGATTGTGTTAGTTGAGTGTTTGTGCGTGCAAGTTTCGCAAGATTGGAATTCTGATTCAGCGGAATACGGACAGAGCGAGTTTGTTCAGCTAGTGCCTGAAGTACTGTTTGCCGAATCCACCAGACGGCGTAGGAGATGAACTTCACGCCCTTGTCAGGGTCAAATTTCTTAACTGCTTTCAGCAGGCCTTCATTACCAATGCAGACAAGTTCCGCGAGCCCAAGGCCACGGCCTTGATATTTCTTCACATAAGAGATGACGAAGCGAAGATTTGCCGTGACAAGCCTTTCAGCGGCTTCTTTATCTCCTACTCGCGCTCTTCGGGCGAGCTCCCGCTCCTCCCGTGGGTCCTGAATTAACGGGTATTTTTCGACATCCTGCAGATACTGATCAAAGGAATCTAAGCCACGAGAGGAAGTAAACATTCGTTTGCGATCGTCCCACTCTGGAGGAACGCTGATGGCTGGCCAAGCTAAGCCGACCCTGACAACCCTTGCAGTGCTTGGGCTATCGGGGTCGTAGCAACCAGCCGTGAAATCCCTTTAGGGGGCTCTGAACCTATAAAAATCTGTTTCCGAGGTCAAAGCCTTCCCCCGCGATACGCTATTTAGGCCTCAGAATGCCCTAATGAGGGTCTAGCGCATTGGAGTAAGAAATAAGTCTGGTCCTACAGGATTGCGGAGAGCCTTTTGAAGCTGGTGATCTCTGAAGCCAGAGCCAATTCCAAGGAGTTCGATTAAGGTGACCCGAAACACCGGTCCCCTACTTATGGGATCATTGATCGGAAAGGCAAGGTCAATGCGTCCAACAGCGCGAGTGCTTGCTGGAAAACCCATTCTTAACCCGAAGCCGGCTGAGCCTCGCCATCCACTATTTGTGCCATAGGGTACTTCCCCGGCCCACATTCGCCCGACATCTGCAAAAAGTGTAAACCCAAAATCAACTACATCTGGGGACGGCCAGTTCAGAAAGATGCGGTCTTCAAGGGTAAAGAGGACACGTCGGGCTCCGGGAATATCATCCTCATAAAAGCCCCGAACTGCTTCACGACCGCCTAGTGTGAGCTGGAAGGGGGTTTCGACTGACCATCCAGCCGTGGCGGATGTGCGGAAGAAGAATGTGTGAGCAGATGAGGCTCCGGTACGCAGATAGGTGTAGAAATCAGCTGTACCGAAGAGGTCTCGCCATCCATCATCTCTGAATGAATGTCGGCCTTGACCCTCGATATTAACGAACATGAATACCTGACTAGAGTTATGTCCGGTGAATAAGCGAAGGCGGGTGAAAACATCATCATGGCTCTTGAGACCTCCGACCCGAAACGCTGGGATACTTCGTCCAACGGTTAATCCGAGATCTATCCCTAAGGGTACGTCGATCACTTCCGCATGAGTATCAAGGCGAGCGGGGCGAATGTATCGGATCTGGCGTAACCCCAGCATGAGATTAATTCGGGTAGTCGCTGAAGCATTGATCTGTGATGCTAATATTGCCTGAAGTTGATCCGTGCCGGGAAAAGTATTACTGAAGTCACCGTCTAATACCACTTCAACATCGGTTGGAAAGCTGCCAAACTCGACTCTGTCGCGTGATAAGCCGAAACCTAGAAGCCCAAGCCTGCCTGGTCGTCCGAACCTCGTGGCGAAAGATATCTCGAGCCACTCTTCTTGGAGAGGAAGTAGTACCTGGGTAACATCGGTCGGATTACCTGTCGCGTATGTATAGAGTCTGTCACGGTTGCTGTACGCTTCTCGTACCGCAAACCTGCCGACCTCTCCCACAAAGGGGTATGCCAGTTCTTGCTCAAAAAAGTTACCCACTCGTGTTCGACCGTACCCGAAACGAGCATCAGTTCTAGTACCGAACAGGCGAGGTTGCTCAATCAAGAAGCCAGCATCACGCTGCTCTCTTCTTCGTGCAAAGTATCCTTCGGCTAGGATGCCCTGACCGAACAGGTTCTCTTCCGTTAGCTCAATGCGCTCTAATTGAATGCCCTGATCGATCGAAACTCCTAAGTCAAACTTAGTCGTCCACTCATCTTGGGTGTTGATAAGAACGTGATATGTTCCGTCTGGTTGCTCGACCGGGACAACATCAGCATTTGCGATGAAAGGGTACTGCCTCAGAATTCTACCGGACTCTTCAAGTAAGAATGGATCAAGACAGTCGTTCTCACTGAATAGTACCTCTCTCAGTATGAAGCTTTGACGTGTGGTTATGTGGAGGGCATTCGCAAGCCTGTATACCCAACGCAAGGGACTGCCTTCTTCCAGTGTCTCCAACTGGAAAATAGGACGGTTATCCACAATGATGTTCGTCACACGACCCAATTCACATAGACTGCCAGTTCCGACAGCTTGTGCACCAAGATCTGGTGACAAAACAAGCGTCGTACTGATTATGCTGACTAGCACCCTGAGAGTAGTCCGACGAGCAGTTTCCATCTAAGGCTAGGCTGTTCCGGTTGTGAAGTGTGTGATTAGACGCAATCCTTAGCGCTTCTGTACGCTTCACGGTCCATCAAGGTCCGCACACTCATCGGGAGGCCCTGATATGCCAAAGAGCAAAAAGGATGCTCTCGAGTATCATGAAAAAGGTCGACCTGGCAAGATCGAGGTTGTGCCAACTAAGTCGGTGGCTACACAGCGCGACCTAGCGCTAGCGTATTCACCGGGGGTTGCTGAGCCTTGCCTTGCGATCCACTCCAATCCAGAGGATGCATTCAAGTACACCGCTCGTGGAAACCTTGTAGGTGTAGTTTCGAACGGGACGGCAGTTCTAGGACTTGGCAACATAGGGCCCCTGGCAGCCAAGCCCGTGATGGAGGGGAAGGGAGTTCTCTTTAAGAGATTTGCGGGGATCGATGTTTTCGACCTAGAGGTTGCGTCTGAAAATCCAGAGGATGTAATCCGCTTTTGCGAATTGCTGGAGCCAACAGTCGGTGGCATCAACCTAGAAGACATAGCTGCTCCAGCATGCTTCGAGATCGAAGAAGCACTGTCTAAGAATCTTGATATTCCAGTCTTTCATGACGACCAACACGGCACAGCGATTATTACGGCTGCTGCCCTTATAAATGCTGTTGAGATTGTTGAGAAGAAGATAGAGCGGGTGAGGGTGGTATTTAATGGGGCTGGCGCATCTGCACTGTCTACGGCAAAGCATTTACTTCGTATCGGCGTGCCTTTGGATAATATCCTCATATGTGACTCAAAAGGCGTAATACATGAGGGTCGTGAAGATCTAAGTAGATACAAGGCAGTGTTTGCTGCAAAGACAAGCAAGCGCACTCTTGAGGATGTGATGGTAGATGCAGACGTATGCATCGGCTTGTCTGTGAAGGGCGCCATCACCAAAGAGATGGTTGTATCCATGGCGCCTAAGCCCATCATATTCAGCTTAGCTAATCCGGACCCCGAGATCCTACCTGAGGAAGTCTTGGAGGTTCGAGACGATGCGATTATCGCGACTGGGCGCTCTGATTATCCCAATCAGGTTAACAACGTATTGGGCTTTCCCTTCATCTTCCGAGGTGCCTTAGATGTGCGAGCTACAGGGATCAATGAGGAGATGATGCTTGCAGCGACGAACGCGCTTGCTGAATTGGCACGAGAACAGGTGCCAGACACGGTTCGTGGAGCATACGAGGGCTCAGAGATGAGTTTTGGTAAAGAATACTTAATCCCGAAACCCTTCGACCATCGGGTATTATTCCATGTTGCTCCAGCTGTCGCCAAGGCGGCCATTGAAACTGGAGTAGCGCGGGTTACGCTCGACCTAGATCAGTACGTAGACCGGCTTCGGGCTTCACTGGGACCGGGTCGTGAAGTTATGAGGTGGATGACAGCGCGGGCACGCAGGAATCCTGCCAAGATTGTTTTTCCAGAGGGACATAACGACAACATCATTTTGGCGGCTGTCCAGATGGCAGAAGATGGTATTTGCACGCCGATCTTACTTGGTCGTCCACCGCGGGTTCAGGAGAAAGCGGACTTACTTGGAGTTGATTTAAAAGGTGTGGAGATTGTCCACGCAGCTACATGCACAGAGAAGAGATACGATTTTGCGCAGACGTTGTTTGAGCGCAGAGCTCGGCGCGGTCTCACTTTAACTGAGGCCCAATGGAATCTGTACAAGCCGATTTACTTCGCAGCGAGCATGCTCCAGGCTGGAGAAGCCGACGCTATGGTTGCCGGGATCGAGGCTAATTATGCAGAAACCCTTCGTCCTGCTTTGCAAGTTGTGGGTCGAGCGCCCGGTGTATCTAAGGTTTCCGGGTTCTACATGTTGGCATTTCCAGGGAAAGAGTTGCTCTTCTTTGCGGATACCACAGTAAACATTGATCCTGATGCCGAAACGCTGCGCGATATTGCACTCCAGACTGCTGCGTTTGTTCAGGATTTAGGGATTCGGCCACGAGTAGCGATGGTGAGTTTCTCTAATTTTGCCTCCAGTACACATGAAGAGTCCCGCCGGATGGCCCAAGCTGTAGATATGGTCCGGGAAAGTAATCCTGAACTGGAGATTGATGGAGAGATGCAGGCGGACACTGCGATTGATGGGATAAAATTAAGCGAAGTTTATCCGTTCACGCATCTAAGCGGACCAGCCAACGTACTAGTCTTCTCAAGACTCTCAGCTGCGAATGTCGCCTATAAACTTTTAGATCAGTTAGGAGGCGCGGATGTGATTGGGCCAGTTCTCTTAGGTATGGAAAAACCGGTCCACATCCTACAGAGGGGGTGTGCTGTTCAGGACATTCTTAACCTAGCTACGATTGCATCGGTAGACTGGCAGGCAAGAAATAAGCACATTTGATCCCTTCTCGGACGAGTCTCGTCCGGGTTTTTTGTTCTTATGCCTGTTTCCCAAGGCTCAGGGCCTCGCGGGATAACAAAACATTAGTTCATTCCATGCCAGAAAACTTAGCACAATCAGACTTACGCGATCTTAGTGACCACGGCTTGATTCCAGGGGGAGCGATCTACTGGAATCTCTCTCCCACCCGCTTGTATGAGGAGTCCTTTGCCCGTGGGGACGGTCAATTGGTTCATATGGGTGGGATCGCGACCGTTACTGCGCCGCATACAGGACGTTCACCGAATGATCGCTTTGTCGTGCGTGATGAACTCACTGAGGAATCGGTAGACTGGGGGAGTGTGAATGTGCCAATGAGTCCAGATCATTTTGGCGCGCTACGGCAGGACGTGATTGCGCACCTAAATGACCAGGACCTCTTTGTTCATGATGCCCGCGCTGGTGCGGATGAAAAACACGGTATGAGTGTACGGGTAATCAGTGAAAGTCCGTGGCATGCTCTGTTTGCGCACAACATGTTCCTTCGTCTGGGCCCAGATGAGTTAGCTGAATTCAGCCCGGATTTTACTGTGCTGCACGCTCCACACCTTAAGGCTGATCCTGAACACCACGGCACAGTATCCGGGGCGGCTATCGTAGTGAATTTCTCGGCACGAGAGGTGCTCATAACTGGCACTCGATATGCTGGTGAAATCAAAAAGTCGATTTTCTCTGTACTCAACCACATGCTCCCAGAGTCTAGGGTTCTCCCAATGCACTGCTCGGCAAATGTGGGCTCGGCGGGTGATGTAGCACTTTTCTTTGGTCTGTCAGGTACTGGAAAGACAACCCTATCAGCTGATGCTGCCCGAGGGCTGATTGGTGACGATGAGCACGGATGGGGTGAAGATGGGATTTTTAATTTTGAAGGTGGTTGTTATGCCAAGACAATTCGCCTCTCATCCGAGGGTGAACCCGAAATCTTTCAGGCCACTCAAATGTTTGGCACGATTCTAGAGAATGTGGTGTTAGATGAGGCAACCCTCGAGATAGATTTTGATAATGGTTCTATAACCGAGAATACGAGGGCTTCGTATCCCATCCACTATATTCCTAATGCTGTGATTCCAAGCCGGGCAAGCCACCCCAGTAACGTAGTGTTTCTTACTGCAGATGCTTTTGGGGTGCTTCCTCCGATCTCCCAACTGACGCCAGAACAAGCGATGTACCATTTTCTCTCTGGTTATACCGCTAAGGTTGCGGGGACGGAACGTGGCGTGACGGAACCGAAGGCCACTTTCAGCGCCTGTTTTGGAGCTCCATTCCTTCCCAGGCATCCGAGTGTCTATGCAGAGATGTTGGGAGAAAAGCTAAGGGAGCACAGAGCTACTGTTTGGCTGGTGAATACTGGCTGGTCTGGAGGTGGCTATGGGGTTGGAAGTCGAATGAAACTCTCGCACACACGGACAATGGTGAATGCCGCCCTCAGTGGTGAACTGGACGGGGGGAATTTCGATACGGATGAGGTCTTCGGCATTGCGGTGCCCACAGTAATCTCAGGGGTGCCCACTGAAGTCCTTAGCCCTAGAAAAACTTGGGAGAATCCCGACGACTATGACGTTGCAGCGTCCAAGCTGGCTGCAATGTTTCGGGAGAACTTCGAGCAATTCTCGAATCAAGTGTCAGCTGAGGTTCTTACGGCCGGACCCCAGTGAATAGTTGGGTGGGCCCAAGAATGTTTGGGGCTTCCTGATATCTCGTAGGTACGATGCCCATCTGCTGGGCCATGGATGGGTAGCCAACCCCGTGGCGACGGTTAGTTCTGGTGGATAGCTTCTTCCGGCTATTAGACCATACCAGAAGCTGACCGGAGCACGATCAATGAATTTAAAGCTGTTCTCAGCTGTCCTGCTTGTATTGTGTTTAGCACCGAGCATGCTACACGCTCAAGTGCCAGCTAAGGTTCCTGAAGAAGCTCCGGCTCGAATTCACCCTCTTCCATCTTTACGAGAACAAGCTCTTGAGCAGCAGGCATGGCTGGAGATGCGCATGGAGAGAATCCTTCCTCAACTCATGGCTGAATATGATGTGAGTATGTGGATTCTTTCGATGCGGGAGTATGCCGAAGATCCTGTGTTTTGGTCTATCACTGCTCCGACCACCTTTGCTGCTCGGCGACGCTCTATCTACGTGATTAATCGAGAAGAAGATGGATCACTTGAACGGCTAGCACTTGGTGGTACAAGTCAGGGTGGGGTTTTTGAGGCATTTCGCTCTACCAGGCCTGCCCCAACTCAGCCGACTGCGGAGCTTGTTGGCACGGAGCAATGGAATCTGCTCCGTGAGTTAGTGGAAGACCGGGACCCCGAGAATATAGTTCTCAACGTTGATCCTGTTTGGGCTTTTTCAGATGGGCTCCATGCAGGTGAACAAGAAGAATTGCTTGAGGCCTTAGGTGATGAGTATCGCAAACGCGTTAAACATGAACCGCGGTTGGCGATGAACTACATAGCCTTGCGCCTTCCTGAAATGATGCCTCGATACCAAAAAATCGAGGAAACTGTGCACGCGATCATCTCAGAGGCTTTTTCAAACGCGGTAATCACACCGGGGGTTACTACTACGGAGGATGTGGTTTGGTGGATGCGCCAGAAGATCCGTGACCTAGGCTACACTACTTGGTTCCATACTTCTGTAGATGTGCAGCGGGCGGGTGGGGTGAACTCTGCTGGACCTGCGGTCATAGAAAAAGGTGATCTGCTTTGGACTGACTTTGGAGTTGTGGGTCTCAATCTACATACAGACACACAACACTTGGGTTATGTCTTAAGAGAAGGTGAGATGGATGTGCCTGCAGGACTGAAGATGTGCCTCAACAACTCGAATCGACTGCAGGACATTCTTCTTACTCATATGGAGCCTGGATTAACTGGCAATGAAATTCTAGCCAATACTCTGAGTGAGATGAGAGCTGAAGGGATTGACGGTACGGTATATACACATCCGATCGGTGATCACGGTCACGGAGCTGGACCCTTGATTGGCCGGTGGGATGGACAGGAAGGTGTCCCGGTCAGGGGGGATGCAGTTTTACTCCCTTCTACATGGCATTCGATTGAACTTCAGGCGACGACCCCTATACCAGAATGGGGAGAACAGCCGGCATCATGTCGACAGGAAGAAGAAGCTTATCTGGATACCACAGGCGAGCGTCATTGGGTATTCCGTCGGCAGAGCAAGTTCCATCTGGTTTGGTAAGGCTCTGATTGCCAGCGAGCGGGTGTTTCCGTGAGCAATCAGACTAAACATATCGGCTTCGACAGATCGATTGTTGAAGGGCCAATCCGAGGGGCTGTATGGAAGCTTGCTTGGCCAACGATGCTGCAGAATATCATCGGTGGGGTGCAGGGCATTATAGACCACACGATGGTCGGGAACTATGTCGGTTACGTTGGCAACGCAGCGATTGGGGTGTCCTGGCAAATCTTCTTAGTTGTCGTTGTTTTCATTAGTTCGCTATTCACAGGGATGGGTATTCTTGTGGCTCGGTTTGCGGGTGCGAATGAACCTGAAAAAGTGAATCGAACCGTTTACCAGGCGTTTCTTACATCAGTCATGATCGTCTTGCTAGTCATGGCGCCAATAGGCTATGCCGCATCACCGTTCCTGCTTGATCTAGTAAACGCCACAGCTGAGGTGCAGGCTGAAGCGCTACCCTATCTCCGCATCATGTTTGTTTTCTCGTTTGGCATGCTGATGTTTTTCATGCTAGGTGGGGCACTGAGATCCGCAGGTGATGCGAGGACACCCTTAAGACTCGGAATTGCGCTAACGATCCTCAATATCGCACTCAGTGTCATCTTGATTCGCGGAATGGGTCCGATTCCCGCCTTCGGAACTACCGGGGCTGCAATGGGGACGGTCATCGCAGGAGCTTCTATAAGTGTATACGCGCTATTCAAGTTATTTGGGGGCCGATGGGTGGTGCAGTTTCAACGCGGAATGAGCTGGCGTCCCGACTACGTGATTATCAAGCAACTCTTCAAGTTTGGACTCCCAACGGGCATCCAAGGTATAGCGATGAATTTGGGTGGCGTGATTCTCTTGGGTTTCATCGGTTCACTCACTATGGGTGCTCAGGCACAGGCTGCGTACGTAGTGAGCTACACTCAGCTTTTCTCATTCATTACATGGACATCCGTAGGAATCATGGGTGCTACCGCAGCAGTAGCCGGTCAGAATCTCGGAGCTGGTAACCCCGACCGTACGAGTCGCGCAGTGCATGTGGCAGCTGGTTTTGGACTGCTGCTTGCAACCGCTATCGGATCCACATTCTTGTTGGTCCCAACTCGATTATTGGGAGTATTCGGAATGAATGATCCTATTGTTGTCGACCTGGGTGTAGAGTTGCTACGCTACCTTGCATTATCGGGGCTCTTCATAACTGTCGCATTAGCTTTTACGGGAGGATTGCAGGGCACCGGCGATACAAAGAGCCCCCTCTACATATCGATTGTTTCACAAATGATTATTCCGATCGGGCTCTGTTGGGGTATTCAAGTGTTTTCGACTCTTGATCCTGCTGATATATGGTTGGCAATAGTGCTTGGCCATCTCGCTAGAGCAATCCTCAGCTGGATCGTATTCAAGCAAGGGAAATGGAGAGGGATCAAGGTCGAGATTGGCTCCGCTAGGGCATAAGATTCAGTCGGGTCGCCTTTACGGGTTTGTGGCCCCATAATGTGCTCCCCTACTGGTCCTAGGAGCTAACAGTTCATGGCGAAGCAGTACTGGTTGATGAAATCTGAACCCTACGTCTATTCGATCGAAGACCTCGAGAAAGATGGTTCTACTTGTTGGGAAGGTGTGCGGAACTATAAGGCTCGAAACAATATGCGGAGTATGAAAACCGGCGATGAGGTTCTCTACTATCATTCAAATGCTAAACCCCCCGGGGTAGTTGGTATTGCCCGAGTGTGTAAGGAGGCGTACCCAGATCATTATGCCTTTGATGAGAGCAGTGACTACTTCGATCCTAAGTCCTCTCCGGATAATCCTCGCTGGTGGATGGTTGATGTCGAATTTGTCTCAAAGATCGAGAACGTGGATGAGCCACTCGGGCTATCCGAGATCAAGTCAGACCCGAAGTTGGCCGATATGGAGCTCATCCGATACGGGCGTCTTTCGGTACAGTCCGTGAAGAAATCAGAGTTTGTCTACGTGAAAAATTTGGCAAGGCTTTAGCTCTCCATGGACGTTTCTAGACCCCGAAGACTGCATCTTCTGCCTCTGCTAGTAATCTTGGGATTTACCCTGGGTTCGCTGGAGGTCCCAGCCTGGATGGTTGGAAGCCGCTCATTGGTGGGCGCCCTAAAGGTGAGTGCACAAAAAGTCCCAAATGCTAGAGCACTTGGTATTCCATTACAGGGTGAGCCGGGACTGAATAATGCCATCACTGATGTGGTAGGGGTCGAAGTTGGACACACGACAATTATAGAGGGTCAAGGTCCGCTTATTGTTGGAGAAGGGCCCATTCGGACGGGAGTTACCGCGATCCTACCGCGTGGTCGTGAGTCCGGCGATTCGACTTTTGCGGCTTGGTTCAGTCTGAATGGCAATGGTGAAATGACTGGGACTACCTGGATCGAGCACTCCGGACTACTTGAGGGCCCTATTTTGATTACGAATACGCATAGCGTCGGAGTTGTGCGTGATGCAGTGATCGCTTGGCAGCGGGATCGCGATCCTTCGTTTCTGTGGGCGCTTCCTGTAGTGGCTGAGACGTATGATGGCAGCTTGAATGATATTAATGGCTTCCATGTCACAGCTGAGCATGCCTTCGCAGCGCTCGATGGAGCTCGTAGTGGCCCGGTCGAGCAAGGTGCGGTCGGAGGGGGCACGGGTATGCGCTGCCACGGTTTTAAGGGGGGAATCGGGTCTTCGTCTCGGCGTGTAGGCGACTACACTGTCGGTATACTGGTCCAATGTAATCAGGGTTCCCGTAGTGATTTGCGAGTCGCAGGCATACCTGTTGGCGAGATGTTGCTTGAACCTTCTGCATGTTACGCAGATCGATTGATTCCGGCCGAGCTGAGGCGTTCAGGTGTTAGGTGGTGTGACGATGGAGAAGATGCAGCGGGTAAGATGGAACCCATCCCAGAAGGTGCTGGGTCAATCATTATTGTTCTCGCAACTGATGCACCACTCTTGCCGACGCAGATCAAGCGTTTAGTTACCCGCACGACCATGGGTCTCGCCCGTATTGGTGGCATGGGATACAACGGTTCAGGAGATATCTTCATCGGGTTTACGACTGCGAACCGATCGGCAGCTGCGGAGCGCTCGAGGGCAGTGGGGTTGGAAATGCTGCCGAATGACATGTTAAATCCTTTTATTTCCGCTTCTGTCCATGCGACTGAGGAAGCAATTCTAAATGCAATGCTCGCTGCGGAGACACTAACAGGTATTAATGGATATACAGTTCCGGCACTGCCACACGATCGCCTGGCTGAGATTGTGCAGCGAATGTTTGGGGGTTTCAGAGATTTGCGGTGAGTAACGAAATACCAAGGAGAGGTTTGATGGAGATGGTGATAAAGTCACGTGCGGTACACGCTGGACTCGTTCTGATGATCATGGGTATGGGTTTGACACCCAGAGACCTTGATGCACAACGCTTAGCGACCGAAGACCCAGTACTCCAGGGCATTTGGGATCAGGCAATTGATAACTCACACTTCGAGAGCTTAGCGCAGTCACTGCTTGACTCAATAGGACCTCGATTGACTGCTTCACCAGGGATGGAAATGGCCCAGGACTGGGCTGTTCAAGTGCTCAGGAGCTGGGGTATCGAAGCACGTATGGAGAGTTACGGGACATGGGAGGGTTGGAATCGAGGCCCAAGTCACGTGGACCTGATTTCACCTCGTGTACGTTCACTTGAGGGCCGGATTCTAGCTTGGAGCCCTGGTACGGACGGACGTCCGATCAATGCTAGGGTTACGTATGTGCCTGACATTAGCTCTCCTGATGATTGGCAATCCTTTCTGGCTACAGTGAATGACAAGTGGGTCATGCTCTCATTTCCAGAACCAACGTGTCGTGCGAATGAACAGTGGACAGAGTTTGCTATGCCTGGATCCGCGGAGCGAATGGCCGAAGATAGAGCTAACGGCCAACAAGCTTGGAACAGGAATCTTCAGTCTACTGGATCTGTGGATGGGCGCCGCCGAGACTTACATGCACAACTCGAAGCAGCCGGTGCAGCCGGTATCATCACCTCCCAGTGGCCAGGCTCATATGGTACGACAAGGGTCTTTAATGCGTATAACAGAGATACTCCAACATTTGAGTTATCCTGCGAGGACTACGGTTTGGTGTATCGCCTCACTAAGAATGGACAGGACCCGGTACTTCGTTTGACTGCTGAGGCAGAGAATCTTGGGGAAGTGCCAGTATACAATGTGATCGGTGAGATTCCGGGAACTGAGATCCCGGATGAGTATGTCATGCTTTCAGCCCACTATGACTCGTGGGAGGGTGGCTCTGGGGCGACAGATAATGGAAGCGGCTCTCTCCTTATGCTTGAGACAATGCGGATTCTCAAGGAGGTCTATCCGAACCCGAAGAGAACGATCTTGATTGGTTTATGGAGCGGTGAAGAGCAGGGCCTCAACGGCTCGAGAGCTTTCACGGAGGATCATCCCGAAATTGTCGAAGGGTTGCAAGCGCTATTCAATCAAGACAATGGTACCGGGCGAATCGTAAATCTTTCTGCGCAGGGCTTCATCGAAGCTGGAGCGTCTTTAGCAAACTGGTTGTCACATGTTCCTGCCGAAGTCGCAGGTAACGTCAATCTCAACATACCTGGAAACCCAGGAGGCGGCGGGTCAGATTACGCTTCATTTGTCTGCCACGGTGCTCCCGCGTTCAACCTAGGGGCACTTTCTTGGGACTACAGTTCCCATACTTGGCATACACACCGTGATACCTTCGATAAGCTTATATTTGACGATCTTAAGAACAATGCAGTTCTGGCAGCTTCATTGGTGTACCTGGCTTCTGAAGACAACGAAAAGGTAAGTCGGGAGAGGCGGACGGTGATGGGTGGTCGTGGTGGAAGGACAGCCCAGTGGCCGACTTGCACTCCGGCAACACGAAGCTCACGCGACAGCTCAAGGATGTGATTCTGATATGAGTACGATGGTCCAAAATTATGTTGGAGGCGAGTGGTGTGGGGTATCGCACTCAGAGACTCTTACGGTAACCAACCCTGCCTCAGGTGGAGAGATTGGGCGTGTGCCGTTGTCCACTGGCACTGATGTCGATAAAGCCGTTCAGGCGGCAAAAACTGCTTATCCAGGTTGGCGGTCTACTCCATCACCTGAAAGGGCTAGGGTCCTCTTCCGACTCAAGGCACTGCTGGATGAGCATAAGGAGGATCTGGCGCAGTTGCTCACAACAGAGCATGGAAAAGTCATTGCGGAAACGCGCGGTGAGATTCAAAGAGGTATCGAAAATGTCGAGCACGCTTGTGGGATACCATCTCTCATGATGGGTGATACCGTTGAGCAGATTGCCGACGGTATAGACAGTGCATCGTGGCGCCAACCAATAGGTGTCTTCGGTGTCATTACCCCCTACAATTTTCCAGTAATGATTCCTCTCTGGTTTTGGCCATACGCTGTGGCAACTGGGAATACCGTGGTCCTCAAGCCCAGTGAACAAGATCCACTAACACATCAAAAGATCATTGATCTAGTGGAGGAGGCTGGGCTCCCTCCAGGTGTGTTGAATGTCGTGCACGGTGGGCAAGAGAGTGTTGAAGCAATTTGTGACCATCCTGATATCGCTGGAGTATCGTTTGTTGGCTCTAGCAGAGTGGCAGAGATCGTTTACAAACGAGCTTCTGCTGCTGGGAAGCGGGTCCAGTCGCTTGGTGGAGCCAAGAATTACATGATCGTATTACCAGACGCTGATATGGACGTCGCACTAGATGCTTGTGCTGGTTCAATTTTTGGTTCTACGGGTCAGCGTTGCCTAGCAGGCAGCGTGATTGTGGGTGTGGGTGACGCTCATACTGAGATTCGAGATAGAATGCTGGATACCGCGTCTTCAATTCGGCTTGGTGATGGCCTTCAGGAGACTACGGATATGGGTCCGGTGATTTCTGCAGCACACCGTGATCGTGTTGTTTCCTTTATTGATCAAGGGGTAGCTGACGGAGCAAAACTTTCGCTCGATGGGCGGAGTGCCACTGTGGAAGGCCTAGAAAATGGGTACTGGGTTGGACCTACAGTTTTTGAAGATGTCTCACCGGATCTCTCAATAGCGACAGAGGAGATTTTTGGACCGGTTGCCGGCATCAACAGGGCGAGGGATGTCGATGAGGCTGTTGGCATGATGCATGCCAGCTTGTTCGGGAACGCATGTTCGATTTTTACAACGAGTGGCAAGGCTGCCAGAGAGTTCCGGTACCAAGCAGGCATTAGCATGATTGGTATCAATATTGGTGTGGCTGCACCCATGGCTTTCTTTCCGTTCGGTGGCTCAAAGAATTCCTTCTTCGGAGATCTGAAGGCGCAGGGTAAAGATGCTATTTCCTTCTTCACCGATCAGCGAGTTGTGATATCACGTTGGTAGATCGAGACCGCTGATCAAGACCTCAGTAAAAGCACTATGAATCCAACTGCAACCTCAGCTGTTTTGGGCCCAGACATTATTGCTGGACAGCAGGAATACCTCCTCCCATCCATGCTGCATCTCTACTCCGAACCGCTCTGCCTGACAGAAGGACAGGGTGTTCGTGTCCGGGATGAGAATGGCAGCGAGTACCTTGACCTTTTCAGTGGAATCTTGACCACCTCAGTAGGTCATTGCCACCCGCGCGTTGTTGATGCAATGACTGATCAAATGGGTCGCCTGGGTCATGTTTCGACACTCTACGCGAACGCCCCCCAAGTGGAAGCTGCGCAAAAGATAGCGAACATTGCGCCGGGAGATCTCAAGCGAACGTTCTTCACTAATTCAGGGACGGAGGCAATTGAAACAGCCTTAATGATGGCGTCTCTGGCAACTGGACGAACCGAAATCATAGGGCTGCGTGTTGCATATCATGGTCGTTCGTATATGGCTACGAGCGTAACTGCTCATTCAGGATGGAGACCACTAGCAACCCCCGTGGCGGGCATTAAACACGCCAAATCCCCCAATACCTACCGTTGTCCTTTCAAACAGCCTTGTGACGACTCATGTGTGAACAAGTTTGTGGAAGACCTTGAAGAGGTCATCATCACGACAACAAATGGTCGTCCGGCAGCGTTTATCGCCGAAAGCATTATGGGTGTGGCAGGCTACGTTGTTCCGCCTTCCGGCTATTTTCAGAAAGCTGCCGAGGTGATTCGTCATTATGGTGGCCTCCTGATTATCGACGAAGTTCAGGCAGGCTTCGGTAGGACCGGAAATCACTGGTTCGGTATAGAGCATTGGGGTGTCGAACCGGATATCATGGTTATGGCAAAGGGTATCGCGAATGGGGCTCCTGTAGGTGCTACCATAACAACCGATGAGATCGCGCACGCCTGGAAGGGTAAAACGATTTCAACGTTCGGAGGCACTCCTGTATCCATGGCCGCTCTCTGTGCTACACAGGACGTGCTTCGAGAGGAAGCAGCACCGGAAAATGCTTTTGCGCGAGGTGAGGAATTACGTGCAGCTCTGATCGATATCCAAGAACGACATCCATGGGTTGGTGATGTTCGAGGTATGGGCTTGATGCAGGCCATGGAGATCGTGAAAGATCCAGAGACGAAAGAACCGGATACAGAACGCACGGCAGCCCTGCTGGCTGCAACCAGAGATGAGGGCCTACTAATTGGCCAGGGTGGACTTAACGGTACAGTCATTAGGATCGGCCCATCACTGCTGATCACCGCTGATGAAATTGCTGAAGGTATGGAGAAATTAGGGAGGGCTTGCGACAAGGTGGGATCGTGATGTCAAGCCTACCGATTGATGCATGGATCCTTCTTTTTTGTGCTGTGGGCCTGGGTCTCGGACTCGAAGTTGCATTCTATAGAGCCCAGAAGCGCCACATCACATCGAGGCATCGAGAGACGAATCAAGATGAGATCGGGCCTGGATGACCTCTGTCACGGTTATCTCTGTCCTCGTTGGTTACGCTTTTATCCTGCTTGGGATTGCCTTCTGGGGTAGCAAAGAATCTCGAGATCTCAAAGGATACTACGTTGCGGGCAAGCGTCTGCCCGCTTGGGTGATCGCCTTTAGCTCCAATGCTACAGGGGAAAGTGCTTGGCTCCTGTTGGGTCTAACAGGTATGGGTTACGCGATTGGTGTCCACGCTTTTTGGGTTATTCTCGGGGAAGTGTTGGGTGTTGCTTCCGCATGGGTCTGGGTTGCTCGACCGTTCAAGGAATACACGGATCGCTTCGACTCAATCACTGTTCCTGATTATCTCACGGATCGGTTTCGAGATAAGAGTCATATTTTCCGTTGGATCTCGGCAATCATTATTCTGAGCATGGTGATGGCGTATACTGCCGCACAACTAACGGGATCTGGTAAGGCTTTTGATTCTTTTCTCGGTACCGGCTACACAGAAGGTGTTTGGATTGGCCTAGTCATCGTCCTATTCTATACGACGGTTGGTGGATTCAAGGCAGTAGCTTATTCGGACTTCTTACAAGGCATCCTGATGCTCGGATGCCTGATTGCTCTTCCTATCGTGGGCATTGCTGCTGCTGGTGGTTGGAGTGAGATGATTACAGGGTTGGCAGCTGCAGACCCTGCATTACTTCGACCAATGGGCCAGTTTGGTTTCGGCGCGGCCGGTATAGCAAGCGCATTCGGATTTGTCGCGATCGGGTTTGCCTTCCTAGGCTCTCCACAGCTCCTGACCAGATTCATGGCAGCGCGTGACCAGAAGCAGATTGTTGAAGGAGGCTTCTGGGCAGTGCTCTGTGTCATTGGCTTTGATGTTGGGGCGGTCCTTGGAGGAATGTCGGGACGCACGCTATTCCCTGGCTTAGCAGATCCGGAGACGATTTTGCCGGAGATGAGCGCAACCCTCTTCCCAGCTTTCTTTACAGGAATTTTTCTTGTAGTCGTGCTTGCCGCGATCATGTCGACAGTCGACTCACTCCTCCTTCTCGCATCGTCCGCAGTAGTTAGGGACATCGTCCAGAAAGCGATGGGGATCCGAGCTTCGGAGCGCACATTATCAAATCTAGCGCGAGGGGTAACGGTCTTGATCGGGGTGGTGGGGCTAGTGGTGGCACTGACTGAACCGGCATCTATCTTCTACTTCGTACTATTCGCTTGGTCGGGCATCGCATGTGCCTTCACGCCGGTAGTTCTCTGCTCACTTTTCTGGAAGAGAACTACCAAACTTGGAGCTATAGCCGGGATGATAGGCGGGTTCGTAGTGACGGTCGTATGGACGATCTGGTTTAAGGAAAGATTCTACGACCTCTACGAGATGATCCCGGGTTTTATAGCGGGATTTGTCTGCACGATTTCAGTGAGCTTGATGACTGAATGTGACAGGGATATAGCTGACGAAGTTGACTCAGTGCGGAGGGCTGTGGGTCCAGTTTTTTGAGTTCCGGATGGAATGTTTTATGTCGGGATCAAGTATCGCAGTCGGTCTGCTTGCTCACTCCTTTTATGGCTTGAGTGCAGACAGTGCGATACGATCTGATTGGATCAAGAAAAATGGATAAGAATCACTCGTAGGAGGCATAAGATGGCTGATGTCAGTAGAAAGGATTTCCTGGGAATTAGCACTGTTGCTGCTGCGGGTTTGGCGAGCGGGTGTGCACCGATAGCAGATCCGGGAAATGTGAGAGCTGATCTTGTCGTCATCGGGGGCAGGGTGCTCACTCAGGATGCTGATTATCCGGTCGCGGAAGCCTTTGCTCTAAAGGCTGGACGTTTTATGGCAGTTGGTTCAAATGAAGACATCCAAAATCTCCAGTCTGTAAATACTGAGGTGATAGATGCTTCTGGAATGACGGTGTTGCCGGGATTTATAGACGCACATTCTCATCCTTCTAGCGCGGGCTTAAACGCACTCAAGAATGTGAACACTAACCTCGGAAGTGTTGCTCGGATCCAGGATGCTCTGAGTGAGCGGGCAGCCAACACTCCGCCCGGTGAGTGGATTGTCGGTTATATGTATGATGATACAAAGCAGGAAGAGGGGCGTCCGTTAAACCGTGTAGACCTTGATGCGGTAAGCAGGGAACACCCCATCGTAGTTGGACATCGTGGCGGCCACACAGGTGTATACAACTCAAAGGCATTTGAAGTAGCAGGTATCACCGTCAACACCCCGGACCCGTTTGGAGGTCACTTCTATCGTGAAGGTGGTGAGCTCACAGGGAAGGTTGCTGAGCGCGCGCGCGGTGCGTTCAATGTGCCGTCAGGGTCAACGCGTGAAGAACGTGCAGATGGGGTCTCCGTGATTTGCAAAGAAATGAATGCTACGGGGCTCACATCAGTTCATCAGGCGGGTACGGGGTCAACGGCGTTCGTCGCCTACCAGGACGCCAGAGACGAGGGCAATCTTTCCTTACGTATGAATTTGATGGCTAGAGGTGGGACTTTCCCGGCCCTTCAATCAGCGGGGATTCGCACCGGAGTTGGGGACGAGTGGATTCGTATTGGCCCAGTAAAATTCTCCGCTGACGGTTCGGCCTCTGAGCGCACTATGGCAATGAGCACTCCATATGCGGGTCGCCCAGATGATTTTGGTATCCTGACGATGACTCAAGAAGAGATCCACGAGGTTGTCGAAGAGGCTCACCGGTCTGGATGGCAGATCGCCATCCATGCCAACGGTGATGTCACAATCGATATGGTGCTGAATGCGTATGAACGGATGCAACGCGAGTATCCTCGTCAGGATACACGTCACCGGCTTGAGCACTGCTCCCTAGTGAATCCGACACTGCTGCAGCGCATAGCCAACGGTGGTTATATCCCTGCGCCATTCTACACTTATGCTCACTATCATGGTGAGAAGTGGATCGAATACGGTGAAGAAAAAATGGAATGGATGTTTGCTCACAAGTCTTTTATCGAGTCTGGCATTCCGGTTGCTCCGGCTTCTGACCATTCCCCCGGACCCTATGAGCCATTGATGGCGCTACAAAGTATGGTGACCCGTAAAGATTTTTCTGGCCGAGTCTGGGGGCCCAGCCAGAGGATCACCATCGATGAAGCCCTAAGAGTCTGTACGGTGAATGGGGCGTACGCATCGTTTGAAGAGAATGAGAAGGGTACGATTACCGCTGGAAAGTTGGCTGACTTCGTGATCCTTGCGGAAGACCCTCATGACGTAGATCCGGATCTGATCAAGGAAATTCAGGTTATCCGGACTGTGCTTGGTGGCACGACAGTACACGAGGCCTGAAGGCAGGTTTCTGCTTGCCAAACATCTTTACCGAATGAGTGATAAGCTTTCCGGAAAAGTAATTAGGGATCCTCTGTGGAATACGATCAGACTTGACCCTATAGCAGCCCAGATCGTTGATACTGTGGAGTTCCAGCGCCTACGCTACATACGGCAATTGGGCTTCACTCATCTGGTCTACCCTGGTGCGACACATACGCGGTTTGACCATGCCCTGGGTGTTTACCACCTCACGACTGTCGCATTAGATCGGATTCGTGAGAATCCAAAAACTCCGCCGGAAGTATTGCAGGATGGTCATCTCATTCCTTATGCGGCGCTACTTCATGACATTGGTCACTATCCGTTTTCGCATGCACTAGAGGAACTAGAAGCGGAGTATGTCCCGACCCACCACGAGGAAGTTAGTAAACAGTTCTTGGCGTCCCCCTCTCTACGTGATGCTCTAGTCCCTCTGGGATCCAGTGCTCCAGACCTGCTTTTAGAGTTGATTTCTGGTAAGAGTGAAATTCCTTTGCGGGGCCTAGTAAGCGGAGCTCTTGATTTGGATAAAATGGAATACCTCCGCAGAGATGCTCATTTTTCCGGTGTGCCTTACGGTGAAGTTGACGTTTCACGGTTATTACAGGGACTTGCCTTGTTACGTGATCCGGAGTCTGGTCAGTATGAGGTGGGAGTTCATGAGAAAGCCGTGGCCGCCCTGGAATCTCTTCTGTTCGCGAAGTACCAGATGTTTCGCAATGTCTACTGGCATCATGCTGTAAGGGCCGCAACTGTTCTCTACAAGCGAATTGTTGAAGAAGCTGTAGATAGCGGCCTCCTTGTTGCTCATGAACTTGTTGGCCCAACTGACGAAGAACTCTTGCATGAGATTAGTCGCCGAGCACATGAAGCTGATGGTGAAGCAGCAGAGCGTATCGGTACTCGGTGGTTGCCAGCACTTCGCCAACGCCGGCTCCCCAAAAGGGCATTAGAATTGAATGCGGCCGACCTTACAGGTAGACAAGTAGAAGACTGGGTGGCTAGTAGCTCACCGCATAAACGTGCGATTGAAGACGATCTAGCTCTAGATCTTGATTTGGAACCCGGAGAGGTAGTTATCGATTTTCCGTCTAAGAAAGCCATGTTCCAGCTAAATGTGCTTGTTGAGCGGCGTGATGGACAAATCCAGCGGTTAGGCCTAGGAGGACTACCAGGACTTCTGGATTTGCCGCGATTGGCAGATAATCTGTACATGACAGCACGAGTCCTCAGGGTTTTTACTTTCGAACAGCGCACCGTTATGGCAGACGATATTATCGCAAGAATTACTCGACCAAATAGCACAGCCTGAGCTGCTATGGGGCGTCTGATAGTGACTTCCTTGAAACAACAAAACCCTTGACATCGCACAGTAATTATAGCAGCATAAATTGCTTTGGATTTCACGCCTTGCCGGGCCTCAACGATAGCCGAGACGGCGTAGTCACCTGACCGGACTTAATCAAGAGAATAACACGATGGCCATTGCGACTCCGAAGAAGCGGAGTAAGCGACGTGGAAAGGGCAATCTTCTCTCTGGATTCGATGCCAGCGTAGAAGAGCAAAGTGCCCTTGACCAATATCTTCGAGATGTCAGTCGTCATGAGCTAATCACTCCCGAGAAGGAAAAGGAGTTGGGTGCGCTCGCTCAGGAAGGCGACCAGGATGCGATCCAAGAATTGGCGCGTGCGAACCTTCGCTTCGTGATTAGCGTTGCTAAGAAGTACCAGAATCGTGGCGTGTCGCTCACGGATCTGATTCAGGAAGGAAATGTCGGACTAGTTACTGCTGCACGTAAGTTTGATCCGGAGCAGGGTGTAAAATTCATCAGCTATGCAGTTTGGTGGATTCGACAGGCAATCTTAGCATCACTCGCAAACCATGGGCGTGCTGTTCGTGTTCCCTTGAACCGAGCAAGTGATCTAGCACGGATTTTCAGAGAGAAAGAACGGCTAAAGCAAGAAAAGGGCCGAGAGCCTTCAACAGAAGAGCTTGCTGAAGCTACATATCTGACACCGGAACTGGTGGAATCTTTGCAGACTCTCAACTCTGCTGAAATTCGGCTTGATGCCCCGATCGGTGACTCGGAAGATTCACAACTTGTCGAGCGCTTCATTACTGAAGAAGCTGCAGAGCCAGAACTCGAAGTTGAGGGGCGTCTTTTAACGGAAGCCATTGCGGATGCACTTTCTCTTCTTGAAGAGCGTGACGCAAAAGTTCTGCGGCTCTATTTCGGCCTAGAGGGTGAGCGAGAGCATACGCTAGAGGAAATTGGCAATATGCTAGGCGTTACGCGCGAACGGATTCGCCAACTTAGAGACCGAGCGCTGCGTCGTTTGCGTGAAGGTGGAAAGGGTGACGCGTTGGAGTCTTTCGCGGCTTGATCTATAGGCCGGTGATACCCCGGTCCCTGACATATTTCCTGTTGCTTACCCGAGAGAGACTCTCCTCTTCGGTTGCTAGCGTTCTAGAACTTCATAAATGATCGGGATGGTAGATCAAACCGGTGGGGGTTCTTACCGAGTCCGACTAGAGGATGGCCTTGTGGTGGAAGCATCACTGCGTGGAAGACTGAAGCTAGGAGGCGTGAGGAAAGATAGGGTTGTCATAGGTGACAGGGTCTCTCTGGAACGCTTAGGTGACGGTTGGGCCATAGACAGTGTTGAGCAGCGCACGACTGAACTTGTTAGGAGAAGTCGAGGTAAGCGGGTGCATAAGGTGCTAGCTGCGAACCTTGACCGAGCGTTCATGGTAGTTGCGGCCAAGGATCCTCAGGCTAACCCGGAACTGGTAGATCGCCTGCTGCTGCTGGGTGAGGCCAGCAGGATCAAGCCGACTTTGGTGATTAATAAGGTGGATTTACCGGGCGCGGGAGAGATTGCTCAACCGCTCAAGAATCTCTACCAAAGTATCGGGTACCTCGTTTTACTTGTGAGTGCTGAAACGGGAGCAGGATTGGGGCAGCTAGAGGAAGAACTGTCTTCAGGCGTTTCAACGTTGATTGGGCCCTCAGGTGTGGGAAAATCATCCTTGCTGAATGCTATTGAGCCGCAACTGGAGTTGCGCACTGGAGAGCTATCACGCAAAGGTGGGACTGGTCGGCACACGACTGTAAATGCACGTATCATACCGCTTGATTGTGGGGGTTTTGTAGCTGATACACCGGGTTTTGGTGATATAGCATTCGCGGGAATACCACCATCCGAGCTCGGTCGTTGCTTCCCTGAATTCAGCGAACACCTTTCGTTGTGCAGATTTAGGGGGTGTTCACATATTGCTGAGCCTGACTGTGGAATTAAGGCGGCTGTCGACAGAGGAGTGATCCCTGCAACCCGATTCAAGAGCTATCTTAAGGCACACACAGAGGCGGTAGATCTTAGCTCCCACGGATGACTAACGAGAACACGTAGCGTCTCTTTTCCATTGCGGAAGTACTCGATTAAGAGCGAAGAGGTGTAACCCTTGGCGAGCCTGTGGTTGGCTCCCATTCAACCTTGACCGGCCAACCGTATACGTCAGCAAGTGCCTCCTCATTCACGACTTCATCCGGTGTCCCTTCTGCTGCCACTTGCCCTTCGGACAAGAGTAGCATTCGATCCGAAAAGCGGGCTGCTAAATCCAGCCCATGTGTCGTTAGGATCACAGTAAGGCCGGAGGCTACGGATTGTTTTAGTAGCTCCAGAATCTCCATTGCATGCTTGATATCAAGACTGCTTGTCGGCTCGTCGAGTACGAGGGCCATAGGTTCTTGAGCTAGAGCGCGAGCGATCCGTACGCGCTGTAACTCTCCACCCGAAAGGGTTGATAGATCTCGATTGACGAGATGTGTCACGTCACAAACTTCCAGTGCCTCATGTACAGCGACCTTGTCCTCGCTGCCTTCTCCTTCAAGGGGCCCAAGGTGGGGATACCGACCCATGCCAACCATCTCTCGCACAGTTATCGGGAATGAGACGGTCTCTGATTGTGATACTACACCGATAACACGAGCGAGCGCCTTGCGATCCCAATTGCTGACATTGCGCTCAGCAATTAGGGCTCTTCCTTGGTCCGCTTTTGCAATTCCCAAGAGCCCTTTCATAAGAGTGGATTTCCCAGACCCATTTGGTCCTAGGACTGCGTAAAAGCTTCCAGACGGAGCAGACATATTTACGCTATTCAGCGCTGGGCGATTTTGCCCGGGGTACTTGATAACAAGATCTGTGGTTTCAAACCTCATTCAGTTACCGTGCTCTGCCTCAAAAGGACAAGGAAAAACGGGACCCCTATAAACGCTGTGATCACACCAATCGGGATTTCGATGGGTGAAAGAACTAGCCGAGCAACAAAATCAGCACCTATTAGAAAAGTGGCACCTCCAAGGAATGAAAGCGGCAGGAGCCCGCGGTGGTCCGATCCTACCAAGATTCTCAAAGTGTGAGGTACAACCAGTCCAACAAATCCGATTACTCCAGCCACCGATACGCTCGCTGCAGTGATCAATGCAGCGACAACCAGAGATATTCTTTTCACGCCCTCAACATTAGCACCTAGGTAGTAGGCTGTTTCTTCTCCAATCGCCATCAAGTTCAGTGGCCGAGCTAGGGATATGAGCACAGCTGCAGCAGGCATTGTATAAGCTCCTGCGATGATCACCCTATTCCAGTCAGCTCCCGCTAGGCTGCCCATGGTCCACAGAATAGCACTCTGTACTGTCCGAGCAGGAGAAATCGAAAGAATGAAAGCGATGCAGGCCGAGAAAAAAGCAGCTATGACTACACCTGAAAGCAGAAGGATCCGGACATCCATCGCTCCACCAGTTGAGATAGCTATACGAAATACGAGAAAGATCGCTAGGAGTGCACCTGCAAATGCTGCGAGAGGAAGCGTCCACGAACTGGTTACAGCAAGTCCCGTACTGAGCACTAGCACTGCACCGAATGATGCGCCTCCAGAGACTCCGAGTATATATGGTTCTGCCAGAGGATTTCGTAACAGAGCTTGGAAAGTTGCGCCTGCTACACCCAGTCCTCCTCCGACAAATCCCGCTAAGAGGATCCGCGGTAGTCGAAGGTTGACCACTATGTCTCGATGTGCTTCTTGCCCATTTCCAGTGAGAGCAGCCCAGACTTCAGAAATTAGAAGTGGGACCGAACCAAAAAGCACGCCTAGTATTCCGATCCCGATAAGCGCCACAAATAACAGAGTTGCGAGTTTTGTTTTGCTCATCGCACTCGATCATCGTGTAAGATTCTGGCTATATGCCTAGCGGTTTCTGCTATGTTCGGCCCAGGTAACTCTAGGGTATTGCCGATCTCTTCTATACGAGATCCAGGAGTCAGCCTGGGATCGAACTGGGACCTATCCGAAATGAGAACTACATCGATCTTTCGGACGCGAAGCTGCTCAGGGCTTACTGAGCCATACAAGAATCCCAAGTCGGAGAAGACATTTCTGCCGCCCGCTAACGCTAGTATCTCGTCGATATACGAATTGGGACCCGCGACCCACGGTGGAGAGCCTCCCAGAATGTATGCCGTATGGACCTTTGGCTTCTCGGAAGTCCATCTCTGAAGGTCAGCGAGTTCATTCTTGATGCTCGCTACGATAGAATCGGCTGAAGGCTCGGTACCTGTCGCTTTTCCGAGAAGTCTTACACTTGCGTATAAGTCAGTTAGGCGATCAGGACGGACGGCTATTTGGGGGATTTCAAGCTCGTCCAAACGAGATTTGGTTTGAGGATCTTGATCGCCAGCAAAACGCACAACTAAGTCTGGTTCGAGAGCAATAATATCTTCGAAGTTTGGCTCCAACCCCCCACCAACCGACGGGATGTCAAGCACCCAGTTCTCAATGTCGAAATCAGTGCGCCCAACAACCGTATGAATGACCCCAAGTGCCCGTAGTGTCTGGGTCGCTGATGGTACGAGTGAAATAATTCTCTGCGCTGGTTCCTGAAGAGTAACTTCCAGGCCAGTTGCGTCTACCAGAATAATGTTACTAACAGTGCTCCTATTTCTTTCCACTGTGGCAGGGGAAATAGGAGGTTGAAGGCGCAGTTCTAGCCCTTCCCAGACAACGTTGTCGCAGCCTGTTGCCAGGGTTAAGATCACCGCGATCGCCAGGTGTTGCCTTTGCATGCGGTCGATGGAGTCAGATATGATTTGGGGCTCCAAAGCTATCAATGCCTCCTTTCGAGGCAACCTGATGCGTGGTGCCCTGCTCACTCGGGGTGTTTTGGGCGACCTCGTGCGTAGGTGCCTGAAGTAACATCCCTAAGGATGCCATGGACCTAAAGTATGCAAGGCCCTTCAGCAAGGTGCTATTTCGGTTTCCAAGTGGAGCCACCTTCGATGTTTACTTAATGGACTTCGAACCCAGTGAGCTAGTAGTCAACTTGCCTGCCCGATCCTACCTAGTTTCTTCTCGGATCCATAAAAGAGGCTTGGCCTCCCAGTGATTCTTGCACATCTCTCAGATTTACATCTGGGCTTTCGGGCCTACGGGCGCATTGATCGCGGTGTGGATATCCGCGAGCGAGATGTCTCCGTGGCATTTGAGCGTGCACTTCAGGGTATAATTCGAATAAATCCTGACATCGTGGTGGTTTCGGGTGATGTCTTTGATCGTCCAGATCCTCCTGCAAGTGCAGTGGTCGTGCTTGCGCGAGGTCTCGAGCTACTGCGCTCCTCACTTCCTGAGACACCAGTGTTCATGGTCGCTGGTCCCAGGGACACGCCCAGGCAGCTTGGCAATCCCGGGGCTCTTGCCGTATTGGATAGCTTTCCGAATGTCGAGGCAGCCACGGATTTAACGCGCTCGATTATCATGGAACGTCTCAAGCTTCATGCTTGCCTAGTTCCATACCGAGCTACTGTTCGCCACCCCACAGCCTTCCCAGAGCCCGACCCCCGAATGAGATGGAATCTTTTGGTACTGCATGGAACTCTTGAAGAGTCGGGAGAGGCAGCAGTACCAGTGGTTCCCGAGGATTGGAGCTATATAGCCTTGGGAGGTCGACACCGCACAGAACAGATAAGCTCAAATGTTCTCTGGGCAGGATCCCTGGAGCGTGTTGCACTTGATCCTTGGGAGGACGCTGGCGGAGAAAAAGGGTTCCTAACCGTGAATCTGGAGAGCGGAGAGCACGAATTCCACGCTATTCCATCGCGTCCGGTGGCTGCGCTGGCTCCCGTTAAGGTCATTGCTGGGGATCACAGTAAACTGCGTCGCCGAGTACGTGAGGTTGTCCAAGAGATCCCCGGAGGTATCAAGGGTAAGATTGTGCGCCTAAGGCTTGAGGGCGCTTTCCCACAGGATCTCCTAGCCTTACAAGGTGAAGAGCTATCTGATCTTCGGAGCTCCGCACTGCATTTGGCCATTGAAGCTGGAAAAGAGCCGCGCCATTTCCCATTGGGCTGGTTATTGGAAGATGCGCCTACACTCCTTCGCGTTGCACTAGAAAAAGAACTTGAACGGGACGGTCTTCTAGACGATGCCACCCAGGCAGTCATAGAGGAGTCACTGGATCTTGATGTCGTCGATGTACCAAAGGTCCAAGCGGTCGGAGGTATGGATGCACTTGATGGCGATATTCCTGGAGTTGGCCGAGTGAGTGCTTCCATACCAGCTGGTCTGACAGCGGTGATCGGTGGTGATGGACGGTCACGTAAAGCAGTTAAAGAGCTTTTGATTCAGACTGGAGGAGGCTCTAGTAACAAGCCTTTGTCACATTTTTGGGCTTGCACCGATGCAGGAACATTAGAGGAGATGTTGTCGACTGCTTCGTTAGCGATAGCGTTTACCCGTGGGTTGTCCTTGGTAGATGCTGCCTTAAAGAGGCTAGGGTCAGGTGATAAATCTGGGACAGGTTTGAGATTGGGTGCACCTGCACTAGAGAGTAATCTTCCAGGATCGACTTCCAGGGACCTTGAGGCTATTACCACAGAATTCCAATTAGCAGAAGAAGATTTCCGGTCACTTAGAGCAGAGGTGGTTGAGGCCGATGGAGACCTAGAGGCCTCGATGATGGATTGGCTCAGAGAGAGGCAGGACGCAGAGACAACCCTTAATGCCTACCGTGATCGAGCCCGGCAGCTTCGATCACGCTTACGGCAAATGGAGACGACTGGGCCTAACGCACCTTGTCCACTCTGCGGTCGTGTATTGGAGGGTCATTATGATGAGGTCTTGCGGGAGCTAAATGATGAGTGGGAATCAGTTGTCCAAGACGGGATGTGGTGGCGAAGTAGATGGGAACAATTAGAGCTCAAACCGCAGAATCTCCAAGAGCGTGAAGAAAAGGCGTTGAAGCTACATGTAACCCTTGAGGCTCAATCAGAACGTATCGAACTCCTACGAGCTAGGGTTAGCAGCATGCGGGCAGGCGGTACCCCAATAGAGAAGGAGGTTGCACGAGATGACCACCAGGGTCAGGTCATGGCAGCGCTCATACGGGTACGCATAGCTCGTGAGATTCGAGCTAGGGACTTACTTCTGGATAGAGCTTCTCGTTTTGTCTGCAGGCTCACGGGTGGCCGAATTCTGGCAATCACTGTTCGAAGAGGAGGGGTGCATCTCGAAGGAGATTATGAGACTTTGCGTTCGGTATCAGAGGAAGATCTTTCTGCAGCAAAATTAGCCATACGGCTAGCTGCTGCATCTTTCATAGCTGCGGGTGTTCAGGGTCTAGGCTCGCTCTTGTTAGAGGAGCCGTTTGATCGACTAGACCCCGAGGTCGGAATCCGCAGCCTATTGCTCATGAAAGAACTCGTAAGTGAGGTTCCTAGGATTATACTGGTGAGTCGAGGTACAACGGTTGGTGCACGCCCTGAACTATTTGATTGCATCATGGAAATTCGAGAAGAAGGTTCGACTGCTGGTCCTGCGCTCCGTCCAACTACAGCGGGTCCAGGCAAGTTTATGTTGCAATCTTCAGTTACTCTGAAACACTGATCAATCGCTAGCACCATAGGATGGGTAGGCTTGATACACTAATCCCTATGTGAGCCTGGCTTATCTCGTCTTTGCTGAGTCTGGCTGTGCAGGAATCAGTCAGTGGTGGTAATCGATGTCTGCATATGGATTCTACATCCCGGTATCCTCAGAAACTTCCTGCGCGGCGATCGCCTGAACCTCGAGAATGCAACCGGGCTTTAGGTCTCCTACAGGCACTACAGCACGCGCTGGTCGGTGTGTCCCCATGACTTCAGCATATGCTGCGTTGACTGCTGGCCAGTGATCTATATCAGTGACGTAGATTGTCATCTGAAGAGTCTTACTCAAACTACTGTTGGCCGCTTCGAGTATCGCACGAACGTTCTCGAGTACGTTGTGTGTTTGGTCCCTAGGATTGTCAGGCAGTACCTCAGGATTCTTTGGATCGAAGGGCAACTGACCGGCAACGTATACGATGCCTTGATGAACTATCGCCTGAGAGTAGTGTCCTGCGGGAGCCGGAGCGTTGGGAGTAGAAATTGTTTGCATGTTGTAGGATGGGCTCAAGAGAGTATGGTCAGCAAGTTAGAGGTTAGTGCGAGTTCTCATTGTCCGGTGTAGCGAGCCTCCTCGGTCATGAGTGCCCCTGCTTCTCGCCATGAGAACCTAGCGCCCCATTTATTGGGGTGATGTTCAACGGCATCGGCGATCACTTCACCAAGTAATGGTGCGAATTTGAAACCGTGTCCACTACCTCCAGAGGCTACGACTAGCCCCTCTCGATTTGGGTCATGTCCGATCAAAAAGTTTCCATCGAAGGCGTCGCAATACATGCATATCCTCCTATATACGATGGGGGCCTGCGATAATGCTGGGATGGCTTTTCCTAGGAATTCTCGGGCTCGGATCTCATGATTCACATCAACTTTGCCTCGGGAATCTGGGTGGACAGATACCCCTCGTCCGTGATGCGCCACCTTTACACGTCCGTCAGATAGGGCCGGGAATCCATACCATCCACTACTCGCGATATCCGAATTCCAGGGAGGAAATCTGTCAGCACGGAATAAGTCCGGATTCTCCGGCAAGAAATGGAGCACAGGTTGGCCTGTTGGCGATAGGAGGTCTGTAAGCCAAGGGAGCAAAGTGGGAGTCCAGGCTCCGGCTGCAACAACCACAATATTACCTGGGATTACATTTCCATCAGTAGTTAAGACACCTGACACGCGGCTGCCTTCGGAATACAGTTGATCCATATGCCCTGAATAAAATTGGACGCCACTGTCTTTACATAGTTTAGCGATTTGCTCTACAACCGCTCCACTTTCAACCCAACCTCCGGTTGGGTTGAAGTATCCATCTGAATATCCAGAAAAATCCCATGCTGGATAATCAGTTGATGCCAGATTCATATTCAGACGAGGGATGTCATAGCCTCGCTGTCCTAGGACATGGTGGTTTTCGTACTCATACTCCCCGGGTTGCATCTGTCCATGTGAGAGGATCAGGAATCCATCTTCGTGGTAGAGAGGTCTTGGCCAGTCTCTGTTCCAACGCCTCCAGCCCTCGATTGCCATTTCTCCAAGTTCGTGATAGAAAACGTCCGAACCATAGTCCATTCGTACAACCTTACTAACATCAGTCGAAGACGCGTCTTCGTGTGGAGGGCCACCAGGATTAACTATGCTTACTGACCAGCCACGGGAGAGCAGTTCTAGTGCCGCTGTACAGCCAAAGATGCCACCACCGACAATGACTACGCGATTACCCGTTTGAGTCTTGGTCACAAGCGATCCGGTAGAGGGTTAGCTAGAATTAACAGTAATGGGGTGGTTCAAGCCCTACACTTTTGTATTCCCTGTTTCCCTAGGTAAGCCATGAGGGTTCGAATCTTATCATCTGATGCCGTGAGATCCACTATCGATATGCCAATGGCCATCGAGGCCATGAGGGACGCATTTAGTGCTCTCGCAGCGGGTGAGGCAACCGTCCCGGTCCGTGTAGCGTTAGAGACATCTCATGGAGTCAGTCTATTCATGCCTGCGCACTTGAAAGAGAGGGACTCTGCTGGTGTGAAGATTGTTTCAGTGAATGAGGGCAACACACAGTCGGGCCTCCCAGCGATCCATGCCGTAGTGGTAGTTCTAGATACTCTGACTGGTTGTCCAATTGCCCTTATGGATGGGACGTGGCTGACCGCCCTCCGCACAGGCGCAGTTGGTGGCCTAGCCACAGACCTTTTAGCCAGGAGTGATTCCACCACTGTAGCGCTTTTTGGAGCCGGTACGCAGGCAAGAACCCAACTGGAGGCCGTTCGGTGTGTGCGAGAGATCAAGAGGGTTCGTGTTGTCTCTCATAGTGGTACGTCTGCACAGGCCCTAGTAGGTGAACTGAGCGGAGTTGAGGCTGTCAGTTTATCAGATCCTGATGAGGCTGTAGCTGGAGCAGATATCATCATTGCTGCAACTAGCAGTTCAATTCCAGTGTTCGATGGTGCACTCGTAGAGCCTGGCACACATGTGACCGGTATCGGTTCGTTCACTACAGATATGAGAGAAGTTGATGCGACCCTGGTGGAGCGGGCACGAGTTATAGTTGACCAAAAAGAGGCTGCACTTGAGGAGGCTGGAGATATCGTGGGTCCTATTAGAGATGGCTTGTTTGGAGAGGATGTGATTGCTGGAGAAATTGGAGACGTAGTTCTTGGTCGAATTACTGGACGGACAGAACCAGGGGAAATCACCTACTTCAAATCTGTAGGAAATGCGGTCCAGGATATCGCGGTGGCGGCAAAAGTACTATCAGTTGCTGAGGCAGAAGAACTAGGGGAAATCTTCGATCTATGAATGAAGAAAGTTGAGTCGGCTCTTTATCCCGTGCCTAGTCTCGACCAAGCTTCAGCACGCTCACGGTATTGCTCCATCAATTCTTCATCAGATGTCTGTAATGCAGCTTGACTTAGAGCCAAGTACCCCCAGGCGTAATAGTTAGGGATCCCGATCGTCGCGAGATCAGGCCAGTGCGTCCACTCATCTGGAATCCCTGATCGGTGCATGAAGACTTCGGTTAATAAAGTGTGTGTTCTTGGCATGTCTACCCATTGACCTATTACTGATTCATACGGTGAGGGTAACATACGGATAACACCCCCAGGGCTCTCGACCTCCTCTAGTGGACCGTTATTCAATCGGTAAGCAAGGCCCTGACGGACGAGGTAGTTCGTTAACCCCAGTGATACCGCAGCGTTACCACTGGATGAGAAATAGATCGGCCGTTCATCGATTACCTCCCCGATCAACGCGAGCGCATACTGTTCCCACGGTACCAGACTATCACCGTCTCTCAAAATAGTACTGATGTTTCCTAGTCTAACGGATCTATTTCCTTCGACGCGCACATAATTCTGTGAAACCTGGTCAATCTGTTCATCAGTAAGTGGGATGATCGACTTGGTGGGCTCCTTAATACTAGTAGGCATGACCAGAGAGACCTTGTCGGGCATAGACGTGGGATCAGTCACATATGCTGCGGACGTGTTTTCTGCAGTATAGGGACGCTGACAAATAATTCTGGACCAGTCCTCAGATGCACGCATGTCAGGATCACATGGCGCCGTTATCCTCTTGAGCTGTTTAGTGTACCACTCAGTGTTTAGGTAGGAAGTCACAATGACTGTGACGTCTCGCCTGATGCCTTCTACTTCCTGTAAGTACCAGAGCGGGAAGGTGTCGTTATCACCATTTGTAAAAAGCACACCATATGGTTCTACGCTCATTAGAAGGTTGTGGGCCCAATCCCTGGCAGAGTAGTCATCAGCACGACTCGCCCAAGTGAAATTCAGAAGCAACGGAATGAGTGCCAACCCTAGGATTGGGCTGGCCTTTACGAGCCCCGAGCGAGCGTCACGGCTTGCTTCCCTCCAAAGAGTTGCAATACCAATGCCTGCCCAAAGCCCCCATACAGAGAAGCTGACAATGAAGAAGTAGTCACGCTCACGAACTTCATGGAGTCCTCGGTCGGCCATTGGGTCTGGAAGCGAATACCCGTATCTGAAGTTCAAGTAGTAGACTAGACCAGCGGATAAAGTCACGAAGAGTGTGGCTAAGAAAATGAAGCTCGTCCGATCTCTCCTTGCGTGCTCGATCGCGCCCCATACGCCTAACCCTGTGAATAGCATCGTGAATGGGAGGCGCCAATTAGAGAAGAGAACGTTGTTACCATCGAGGGATCTGGCCCACTGCCAGTCGAAATACTGAAGGTAGTTCGCAAACTGCGAGACTAGTGGAGCGGATCTAGGGAGCAGGGGTGGCTTCTCGTATTGAGTACGATTGAGGGCTTCTGCCAAAGCTGCACAGCCAGCTTTTCCGTAGGTAACTACAGCTGAGAGTGCAGAGCCGATATCTGGACAAGCCGGTGCCGCTTCGTTGATTACCGGCTGAAGTCCAGCACGCAGGGGTAAAAATAAATGAATAGATAGTCCGATTACCGCTACGGCTGCACCGGCAAAATACAAGCGCCAGTTCAAAAGAGTTTGGGGATGGACCACGAGTATGAAGATTCCGATGGCAGGGGCAACCAGGAATGCCATCAGGTGATTTCCCACACTCAAGGCGAGAATGAAGACCATCAGAATGAGTAGATTGTCGTCCTTGCCTTTCCCCAGGTTCTCTTGCCATCGGACCGCTAGCCACGAAAGAAGAGCGATCGTGAAGAGTGAGACTGTGTAAACCTTCTCGTTGACGTTTGACTGGCTCCAGACTGTAAAGGAAGTCGAACTCACAAGAACAGCTGCTGCAGCTCCAACGAGCCGGAAAAGCCTGTCACTCGAGAAGTAGCGCAGGATGTGGTGTGCCACTAGGAACCACATAGCATGAGCGGCGGCGGACATGAAAGCACTGAATAGATTGATACTGGTTGCTACGGATAGGCCGACGGATGTGAAAATCACAGACCATGCTCTGGCGAGGACTACGAAGAGCGGATTCCCGGGAGGGTGTGGAATACCGAGTATGTGGCCAGTCGCGATATACTCGCTGGTATCCCAGAATGCTGTTGTAGGAGATAGCGTGAGCCAGTATAGAGCAAACACGAGTGCTCCTGCGATCCAAGCCTCCGTATAAGGAGGACGAAGGTCCTCGGCGCCACCCTTTGAGCTCTCGTGCAGTGCTTGTTCGCTTGCTCTACTCATTTTGTACTTCATCTAATCCCACTGAAGCAGTTTCTTGAACAGAGTTCATGTTTGATTAGCCATCACTATATGAAACCTCAAAGTTAATTGCCCTGCATAGTCCGCTTGCATCCTAGTCAACTGATGGGGCCTTAGGTCCCCTTGTAAGATGCAGGCATCCCCAGGGATCTGGCTTTACGATCCAGCCTGGGGGCACCCAGGTCGTTCCACTGTATTCTTGAACGATTACCGGACCGTCTAACGCGTGTTCCAAACGTAAGTCGCTTCGAGATACCAATGTTGACTCTATCTCTTTGTCCCCATAGACGACGCTAGTTGAACGAGTTGGTGGGGGGGCATCGGCAGTGGAGAGTCTATGGACCGTAAGGGTTGGAGCTGGTGCAGTTACTACTGCTCGCAAAGTGACTGCCTCCACTGCTGTTCCATCTCTACGATACCCGTAGCGTTCTTCGTGCAAGTTATGGAAGCGTTCGGCCCAATCTTCGGCGCGAACCCGTAGCTCGAAGCTCTGCCCTCGATATCGCGCATCAATCCAGAGTGTAGTGGATAATTCATCTGGGTCTGCGCCTTCCTCAACCATCTCCGTCCGTGCTTGAAGAGCAAGTTCTGCTAGTGCATCCTCAATGTAGTCCGCAGCGTTTGAATCATCAGTGGCTTGAAACACAGTGCGAGCAGTTTCGCGGGTCACGGGCGAAGCCAACATTCCGTAGGCTGATAAGAGGCCAGGATCTGGAGGGATCAGGGCTTCGTGAGCTCCTAGGCGCTCAGTGAGTTCGGCGACGTGTAGGCCGCCGGCACCGCCGAAAGCGACGATAGTAAAATCCTCTGGATCGTAGCCACGCTCTACAGAGATCACGCGTAAAGCTCGCTCCATAGCTGTGTCTGCCACGGCTAGGATTCCTTCGGCAGTTTCTTCAAGAGACGCTCCGAGTGCTGTTGCCATTGTCCCCAGCGGATCACTGATTGCGTCCCGATCAAGAGTTTCACTGCCACCCAGGAAGGCAGAAGCCGGAAGGCGTCCAAGCCAAACATGGGCATCCGTTACTGTGACCTTCGATCCTCCTCTCCCATAGCAGATCGGCCCGGGTTCTGCTCCGGCGCTCTGAGGGCCTACCCTGAGTGCACCGCCCGCGTCGACTCTGGCCAGTGATCCACCACCAGCACCGACGGTATGGATATCCAAAACCGGAATTGCTGTCGGTTGCCCTGCAATCTCAAACTCTCGAGTCCTGAGTGGCTGCCCAGGACACAGGGATACGTCAGTGGAGGTCCCTCCCATGTCAAAGGAAATGATTCGTTCCCTGCCAGAGCGTTCAGCCCAGGTTAGTGCTCCAATAACCCCTCCAGCAGGGCCGGAAAGGACTGTGTGTACTGGTTCCTTTATTGCCCGTTCAACTGGGAGCACACCCCCATTCGATCCCATGATCCTCACTCGTATCGCGCCTGCTTCTTTCGAGATACGTCCGAGATAATTGCTCATAATTGGAGCTACATAGGCGTTTACCACAGTAGTGGATGTGCGCTCATACTCTCGGAATTCTGGCACTAAGTCAGCGGAAACTGATAGCGGTAACCCAGTCGCGCCCAGCGTTTCTGCAACAAGTTTCTCATGAGTATCATCGGCGTAACTGTGCAGAAGTGAGATTGCGACAGCTTCAGCATCGTGTTCCTTAATCCTAAGGCCGAGGGTCGCGAGTTCCTCAAGGTCAAGCGGTTCGATTTCTTCACCTTGGGGCCCAATTCGTCCACTGATGCCTAAGCGATCATCGCGAGTAACCAGCGGAGGAAGCCTATGTCCAACCAACGCGTATAGTTGAGGTCGGTTCTGCCTGCCGATCTCAATCACATCCTCAAACCCTCTGTTGGTCACCAGTAATACCTTGGCACCGCGTCGTTCAAGCAAGGTATTTGTGGCGACTGTTGAGCCGTGAAGAAGAGCAAACGGGCCCTCCTTGCCGCCGGACCCTTTAGTAATCCCGAAAATCTCTAGAATCCCGTCTAATACTGCTTGTGAGGGGTCTTCAGGTGTCGAGGACACCTTAAGCGTTCGGATTTCTCCTTCTCTGAGAAGTACCAGATCTGTGAAGGTTCCACCTGTGTCCACAGCGAGGAGTGCCGTTGACGCTCCTTGATGCTCGGAGGACATTGTTTCGCTCATGCAGATTCAACCCTCTTTCAATGATTTCAAGGCCCTCGCCGACAAGTGCGGCTTGGTACCGGTATGGCAAGAGTTCCTTTTCGATCTAGATACAGCTGTAACCGCTTATTCTAAACTAGCTGAACCTCCCTTTGGGTTTCTTCTCGAATCGGTACTTGGCGGCGAACAATGGGCCCGATACTCGTTTGTGGGAACCCGTCCGTCAGGCGCTTGGAAACTTCAAGGTGGCGAAGTTTCGTGGTGGACGCCTGAAGAAGGCTGGCAGAAGGTTGATACCAGTGACCCACTTGAAGACCTAGATACAAGGTTGAGAGAACGTGTGCCAGCTGAAATAGATGGTCTTCCCCGGTTTTGGGGAGGAGCAGTCGGCTATTTCGGTTACGACGTGGTGAGAGAGATTGAGTCACTCCCAGACCCGGCGCCTGATGACCTAGAGCTTCCGGACGGTCTGTTTCTTTTTACCAACGTTGTTCTGGCAATTGATAACCTGCTTGGTCGTGCGATGGCGATCGTGGCTGTTCCTGTGGATGGTTTGGGTCAGGATGAGCTTAGGGCTCGGTATGACGATGCGGTTGCAACCACCAACGATCTCATTCATAGGTTAAAGTCAAAGCCCTCGCCTCCTCCTCTTCAGTTAGCGAGGGAACCTAGGACCGATCCACCATTCGATAGCTCAACAACTCAGCTTGAATTTGAAGCGGGTGTGGAAAAGATCCGGGACTACATTCGGGCAGGAGATGCTTTTCAGGTTGTACTTAGCCAGCGTCTCGGAATTGATCTCAAGGCCTCTCCGTTTGATCTGTATCGAGGTTTGAGGACCTTAAATCCATCTCCGTACCTTTACTTCCTTGAGCTTGATGGTATCAACTTGGTTGGCAGTTCTCCGGAAGTGCTTGTTCGGGTTGAAGATGATGTTGTGATTGTTCGACCAATCGCAGGGACGAGACCGCGTGGCGACTCTGTTGAAGAGGAACACTTGCTTTCTGAAGAGCTCTGCAGCGACCAGAAGGAGCTAGCTGAACACCGCATGCTTGTGGATCTCGGTCGCAACGACATTGGACGGGTTGCCGAATTTGGATCGGTCACGGTATCAGACTTGATGGTTGTAGAGCGATACTCGCATGTCATGCACCTAGTAAGCCAAGTCGAGGCCAAGCTTAGAGAAGGGCTTGGAGCCATTGATGTATTCAGGGCTTGTTTCCCGGCAGGTACAGTGTCAGGTGCTCCCAAGATTCGTGCGATGGAGATTATTGATGAGTTGGAGCCAGTGCGTCGGGGGCCCTATGCCGGTGCAGTCGGTTATTTCAACTATGGAGGGGTTAGCATGGATACCGCGATCACGATCCGCACGCTCGTGGCGACTGGAGACAAGGCTTATGTCCAGGCAGGTGCAGGTATCGTGGCGGATAGTAATCCTTCGCGGGAGTACGAAGAGACCATCAGCAAGGCGAGGGCCTTACTCAAGGCCGCGGTCATGGTGCGAGGTTGAGTACAACTAGTAGGACTTAGTTTGCTAGTTTCTGGTATAAAAGAGCGAGTGCCCCGATGCCACGCTCAAAGTTCTCAACTGGCAACCACTCATTGGGTGCATGGAGGTTACAGCCAGGCAGAGAGAAGCCCACCAGCATTACAGGAGCACTCAGCCGTTCCTCAAACTCGACGACGATCGGTATAGAACCCCCGCTGCCCATCAGAACTGGTGTGATACCGAACGCTTCCTCAAGTGCCTGTGTCGCGGCCTCGAAATAGCGACCCTCTAGAGAAGCCTTCCAAGGTCGTCCTCCGTGGAGTTCATTGATCTGAATAGTGACGCCTTCAGGGGTAACGCGTTGCACGTGTTTTTCGAACAGGTCCCTGACTTTGCCATCAGTTTGATCAGGGACGAGACGGAAGCTGACTTTGGCCATCGCATGATTAGGTAGCACTGTCTTAGCTCCCTCACCAGTGTATCCACACAGTAGGCCGTTCACATCGCATGTGGGTCGGATCCAGAGGCGTTCAAGCGTGCTGAAGCCGTCTTCACCATTGAGTTTTGTCACTCCGAGTTCTTCTCGGTACTGCTCATCAGAATGAGGAAGGGACTCAATCTGTGTCCGTGTCTCGCTATCCCATTCGACGACATCATCATAAAACCCCTTGATCGCGACTCTTCCTTTCTCGTCATGCAGAGTCGCCAGGATGTGTGCCAATGCGTTGCCTGGGTTTGTAATTGCTCCCCCATATTCTCCTGAATGCAGATCACTCCGGGCCCCAGAAACATGGAGCTCAAAGTATGCCAGGCCACGGAGTGAAAATCCTAGAGACGGGAGTTTCTCTGAGAACATGCTTGTATCAGAAATGAGCACCACATCACAGGCAAGCCTATCGAGATTCGCTTCTACGAAGGGGACGAGGTTGGGAGATCCAGTCTCTTCTTCACCTTCAGCGAGCACTACCACATTCACTGGCATAGTTCCATGTGTCGTGAGCAGTGCCTCCAGGGCTTTAATATGCATGTAGAGTTGCCCCTTATCATCTGCTGAACCTCTAGCATAGATACGGCCGTCTCTCTCGTTCGGTTCGAAGGGAGGTGATATCCACTCCTCCAGGGGTTCAGGGGGTTGCACGTCATAGTGACCATAGACCAGGACCGTTGGAGCGGTTTCGCCAGCACCTCTCCACTCGCCCAACACCACAGGGTGTCCAGGAGTTTCGATGATTTCGGCCTCGAGACCTGCATCACGCATGCGATTTGCTAACCATTGTGCTGAGCGCCGTGTGTCCTCGACATGCTCAGTTTTCGCACTGATCGAAGGTATTCTGAGGAACTCATAGAGTTCGGCTCGGAAGCGATCAAGATTCGACTCTATGAAAGTCAGTACTTCAGACATATCCGTGACGGATAGTGGGGGAGGTTGAAGATGTAAGCTGTTTGCTAGATGAGTCGGCGTATTCCCCATCGGTAGACAAAGGTCATCATTGCCGAGAAGGTTGCTCCTCCCGCCATGCCACCGGGGCTGATAGCGAGTGGCTCATAGAGATGGAAGATGCCAACTCCTAGCATACCCCCAATAACAGCTGCAAATGACCCCAAGACCATCAAAACTATGGTGTGTCCGGGGGTCTCATCTGGGCGCTTGATCAGCACCTTCATCACCAAACCGATCGTTGCCCCAAGGACAATCCAGATTCCTATACCAATCCAGTTTTGCATACGAAATGTCGACCTCGGCAGTGGTGCTATGGAGGTATTTTAAAAGCTACTCTTTAGGTCGGCCGAATCTACCGGAAGCCTAGGGTAGGAGCCAGGCCCTACTACGTTCGAGAAACCACCAGTTATTGCAGAAAATTCTGACGGTATTCTCGTTTTTATCTGAGTACTGATTCTTTTGCCAGTTGAGATTGAGTCGTTGCTTCTCTACGGAAGAGAGTCAATGGAAACCGGTCTTCCTGTGGTTTGTGCTTTTTCGACTTTCTCAACCATTTCCTCGACCTCCTTTTCTAGGAAGAAGAGTTCCGCGCTCAGTGCGTCAATCTTGTTGTCGAGGACACGGGCATGTTCTTCGTGTTTTTCTGCGTACTGCATTGCCACGGCGGCTGTCTCAGTATCCCCTATACGGTGAGCCATCTCTGCTTGCCGATAGCATGTTTCAGCCGCGCGTGCTTTCTCAGCCATCTGAGCTTTTGCTTTGGAGATTTGAAGTGCCAGAACATTGATATGAGATATCGCTTCAGTGACCTGATTTTTCATTGAACCGATAAGATCATTGGTGTTATGCGAGAGTTCGTTGCGGTTCAATTCCTCATTAAAGTTCTCGACCGCCTTACGGAATTGGGCTCTGAGGTCATCGAACATGTTTTTGTCCGTCAGTTCGGAAACTATTAATCCGGTTGCTAAATACTTGGGGGTCAGGTTCTAGAGTGGGCGCCTTTCAAGGCCAATAAGGACTCCTCCCTCTGAAAAGCCATCATACAGTGCCTTTTCTGGGGCTGGCACGAGATCTCGAGATTTGAGCGCATCTTCAATTGCCTGATCAATCTCTCTTATAACTTCTAGTTCGGTGGCCTCCAGGCTAGCGACTGTGATTCCTTCACCTGTCATGTAGCCTTCGAATAAGCCTATCGGATCACGTCGCCCCCATTCTTCGAACAATTCTGCTGGAAATGTTTCTCTTGCTTCCTGCTCGTCATGCGTTGCATGTCCTCCCATTCGGAAGGTATCTGCAACGATCGCTGCGGGACCCTTACCTGCCCGACATTTATCTACGGCGAGACGAACCGCCGAAAACACATCTAAGACATTGTTACCATCACATACCTGTGGCTCAATTCCATACATGGCCGGCCAGTCATGGAGGTCTCCGGCACCATGCTGGTCTAACCTAGTCCCAAGTGCGATCTGATTATTTTGGATAATGAAAATCGCTGGGAGGTTTTGGACTGCTGCTAAGTTCATCCCCTCATGGCATGCAGCGGTTTTAGTGGCTCCATCGCCGACCCAAGTGAGGGCGACACGGGCTTCTCCTCGGTTGCGGAAAGCCAAGGCAGCACCCGTGACGATGCTCACACTAGTTCCCATATGACTGATGGGTTGAATAATCCCGTACTCCAGATTGCCTATATGTAGGTCTCTACCTCCGCTGGGAGAATCCGACGTGGCTATGTATCCTCGAAACATATCTGCCAAGGACATACCCATCATATGGAGGGCTCCAGCGTTGCGAATCATTGGGCTCACGACGTCAATCTCAGTGTCTAAGGCCCTGACTGCACCCACGGTAACGGCTTCTTCACCGGTTCCTAGCCAAGCCTTTGAAATAATGCCGCCTCTTACCCAACGCTTGAGTCCAATATCATGGAGTCGCGTCCGCAGTAGGTCACGATAGATCAAAAGTAGATCGTCTTCCTGTAGATGATCGACAATCTCACCCCGGCCAGGATGCTCGGAGAGCGATTGCTTGAGTGACCTTATAAGGTCGGGGTCCGGTGTCCAGTTTAAGTATTCCGGAGGGTCAAAAGCCTGATAACGCTTCATGTATTCAATGTACAGCTAGCTAGGGCCTGCGAAACGGGAGGGTGCCGGAAGGTTTGGGCCGCCGGTCGCGTTAAACAATTCCAGATGCGTTGCAGTGAGAGACGGCTCGACTGAGATTGGTGCGTCATCCTACCTGTAAGATTGTTAGTGAGTTGATTCTCGACACGAACCCAAAGAGTCCTAGACGCGTCAAGGCTATAGTGGGACTTCGTCTTCTAGAGGTCGTACGCGATCGGGATTTACCGGACGAGCTTTTGGCACAAGAGGACCCGGCGCGGACCATCCCACGCCGGCTTGGTCTGAGCGATGTAGTAGATCGCCAAATTCGTGCTTATAGGGACGACGTTCGGAAAGGGGTTCATCTTACGGACCAAGGGATAACAGATCTTTTTACACTGGTGAACAGAAGATCCGATAGCGATGAGGTTTGCTTAACGACTGGACGTGACTTAGTCGAAGTCCAGTTCCCCTTTCGGTGGGGTCAGATATTCCCCGAATCTATTCAGTATATGTTGGCCCGCGCTTACTTGCGTCGGCATTTAAAACACCTATTTGGGCGACGTATCCTTAGTTTCACAGAGGGACCTTTGAATGTTGAGGTACAGGGCTTGTTTTTCAGGGGAGGCGATCCTGAGGGTAGCGCTTGCTATCTTATTTCTGGGATCTGCCAACGGATTCTGGAGCAGATTGGACACACATCCGCTGAAGTTAGTCACACTCTGTGCCAGGCTCGCGGTGATGATCGTTGCAGGTGGGACGGCAGCATCGTACCACTGACTGAAGAATTATCGTGAGCGGTCGTGTCGTACTGAAGTAGGACCCAATAACCCAGTAACAGAGGACTTAGGGATGATTGAAAGTGGAACTGTAGCGCCAGATTTCACGCTCGAAACCGATCAGGGAGAATCTGTGACGCTCTCAAAGCTTAGGGGGAAGAATGTCATTCTATACTTCTACCCAAAGGATGACACTCCGGGCTGCACAATTCAGGCTTGCGATTTCCGCGATGCAATGCCTCGGTTTGAAGGAGTGAAGGCGGTTATTCTGGGTGTCAGTCCAGATTCTGTGAAATCCCATGCCAAATTTCGAGCGAAATTTGATCTAAACTTTCCACTTCTCGCGGATGAAGAACACTCAGTCTCTGAAGCGTATGGTGTATGGAAGGAGAAGAAGATGTACGGTCGCACTTACATGGGGATTGAGCGAAGCACTTTCCTGATCGACGAGGAGGGTGTGATATCAAAGGTCTGGAGAAAGGTGAAGCCCAAGGGCCATACTGAAATGTTATCAGAAATTCTTACTGGGTAGTTCTTGGTCGTGATATACCCAGCATTCTGATACATGATTCCAAGAATGCTGGCTGACTAGCTCTTGGTTGAAGGAGGTCCAGTCTATGCTCCGTTTCCTTCGTTTAATGCTTGATGGACGAGGTATGTGCACATGTTCTGGACAGCGGTCACTCGTTGGGCCCGCACCTCTCTAATCTCTGGCTTTGCCCATATGCCTTCTTGTAGCCAGATCGCTGGTCGCTCCGGTCGTTTCGCAGACTCAGTAACGAATTGTCCAGCTTCAGCCGAAGGCCGGAAAATGACTACAAGGTCAACTGGTCCAGGTACATCACTTATTGTGTCATAAGTCTCCTTACCGAGAATTTTGTCTGCATAAGGATTAATAGGGATGACATCGTAGTTTCTTGAAGCGAGATAGGAAGGAACTCGACGAGCAGCCTTATCCGGATCCCGCGACAGGCCAATAACAGCGATGGTCTGGATCTGACTGAAGAGTTCCATGAGTTCCTCGGCGGTTGGGTTATCAGGATCTCCCGCCAACTCAAGCAATTTCCGGATGGTTTCTAGTCTTAACACAGCCCGAGCATACAATCGGCGCTTGTGACCAGCAACTTTGTGTTGCCAGTGTGATCAGGGCATGCGAAGATCTGTCCGCCTGCTCCGACATCTCGGTGTCAGAGCACCCCTAAACAGGAATTGCATGGAAATTGCCATAGGAGTTGTTGTAGGGGCTATTCTAGCTATAGCTGGCTTTATTTTGGGGCGCTCATCAGGCCGATCAGTCGGTCTTTCTGAAGGTGCCCTGGCTGGATCCCCGGAAACGGACGACCATGCTGCACTGGAAGACAGATCGTCATCCCGTGAAAGTGAACTGAACACGGTTCTGGTTGAAGCGATTGGAAGAGTGAGCGCATTCTTAAAGACAAATGTGCGGAAGCCGTTGATCGAGGCAGGTGAGGCTGCGGGGGCCGATGAACTACGGGAGAGAATAGAACATGCACTAGGAGCGCTGTCTGATATCGATTTCTTCCTGGAAGAACCGTCGATGAGCAGGTCAGGGCAATCTTTGGTCTCCCTTGTCGAGAATGTTGCTCAAGAGTTTTCTGGAGATCAGGATGTACGATTAAGGATGCAACTCGCTAGTAGTCCAGTACGTGCAGTGGTTAGTGGTCCGGTGATGATGGACGTGCTTTATCTCATTCTCCATAATGCCAGCCGCTTCGGTGGTGATAGCACGATCGATATTGCTGTTCAGGCAATAGACGGCCGCTCTCTTATTCTAGTGAGAGATCATGGCCCAGGTTTCTCAGACGAGGCTCTCCAGCGAGCATTTGATCCCTTCTATTCGACGTCTGCTGAGGGACTTGGACTCGGACTACCACATGCGCGTAGCCTTATAGAGCAGATGGGTGGACAAATTGAGTTGCGCAATGTGTCAGACGGTGGTGCGGAAGTAGAAGTCTCCTTCCCAAGTTCCTGAACCTACTTCCTGAGTAGCCGTCTCCTGTGGCTGCTTTTCTCTGGAATCAGGAATACCCGTAAACCTGATAGAGAAGCAGGTAAACGATGATGCCAGTCACCGAGACATATGCCCAAATCGGAAATGTCCAACGGGCGAGCTTTGAATGCGCGCTGAAGCGTCTGTGTCGAACCAAGTAAAGAAGCCGGAGAACTAGCGGGACAACAAGCAGCGCCAAGCCCATATGGGAAAAAAGGATACTAAGGTATACCACCTTCGCGAGACCCTCTCCGGCAAAATCGTGCGTCCCGGTCAATGCTACCCTAGTGAGATAGAATACCAGGAAGATCGCCGAAGTGGTGACTGCGATAACCATCGCTCTACGGTGAGCATGGAGTGATCGTTGGCGGATGAAGCGGTAGCCTGCGAAGAGCGCTAAGGCGCTTGTTGCGTTAAGCCCTGCATTAACCATCGCCATGAGATCACCAACACGCATTAGATCCATTGTATGACTACCCTACCCTTATCTCTGAGGTCGAGGATATTGACTTAGGTGATAGTCGGGCCAAGGTCGCAAGGCGCACGAGTGTCGCCAAGAGGCCCGCAGCAATGAGTGTGTGAAGTGAGACCGGGATAACCGCTAAAGATGTGAGCACAGATACAAAGCCAATGATGACCTGTGTTACAACCAGAGCGGCTGCGAGAAGGCCCAATAGGCGAAGAGGCTTCGGGGCTGATACGCGTAATATCCAGATAGAGAGGCCAATGATCAGTAACGCAGCGACAATCCCAATCAATCTGTGAGTGAAGTGTAGAGTAATTGTTGAGTTGACTAGCGGAGGAACGAGTTCGCCAAGACAGAGAGGTGCATCGGGGCAGGCCATCCCGGCATCCATATGTCGCACGAGTCCTCCAATTAAAGATTGAACGAAAATCAGAGCAGCGCTGGCACTAGCGAGGATTGTGATGCGGTTTGCGGTCTCACCAAGAGGGCTTTCGAATGTCTTGAGTGGGCCTGTTGCCGATGCAAGCACTGTCACGAGTGCCAGAAAGATAAACGCGAGCCCCAGGTGTGTGGTTGAGATCAAATCTGGGAGGCGGTATATGACCGTGAGCCCTCCGAAAATTGATTGGACGATAAGGAGGCCCAAGCCAGCTAGGCACGCCCTGAAAATCCATGGTTGATCCTGGGTTGGGGTTTTGGCCAGCCAAGTACTGAGTCCAAACAGGAGGACAAGCCCTCCCGCGACCAGCCGGTGGAGGTGTTCCCAAAAGACTCCTCCTGTCATCTCTGGCATCATAGTACCAAAGCATGTCGGCCAATCAGGGCATGCTAGACTAGACTCAGTTGCATGCACGACGCTGCCAAGATATAGGAGGCCGAGCGTCCAGAAGACGCTGACGGTGAAAGCCCGATAGTGGAGCACGCGTTCTTAGGTGGTCGGTACAGGTTCGAGTGGTTCTGCTTCCAGTGTTGAGCGCGCAAATATAGCTGCTTCCGCCTGATGCCTGTACGCTTCTGCTGAGACAATGCCTTCTTCTAACCACACGAAGTCATCGTCTAAGAAACGGCGGGCAACTCCATAGGTTGTAGAGTCATCATTATTGAATAGTGCAGGGAAGCTGGCGGTGATTCTTCTTCGCGCCATGCGACAGAACAGGTCAGCAAGAGCATCGGCACCTTTCTTCTCTGAAGTCTCTCCAAGTTCTTTTGCTCGGATGATCACGGCGGTCATGACCAATAAGTCAGAACCGATATCAACAATTCGTCCAAGTACAGCCTGACGCTTCTCAAGTTTTGGCCCGAAACGAACCATCGCGTGGAATGTGGCTCTGGCGAGCCTGCGTGATGCCCTCTCAACGAACCTCAGATGGGTACCAAGCCTCCCGAACTTCCTGTAGCGAGGCCATGCGCCCCAACCCAGGAACCGAGTCGGGTACCACCATACATAATGCAAACCTGCACGGATAAGAGCCTGGAGCTTAGCTCCTAAGGATGCTTTTGGGTTGACGAGATCTCCTGCGATAGCAAGGTGTGAATCTACCGCTTCTCGAGCTATAAAGAGTCTCATGATCTCGGAGGAGCCCTCAAATATCATGTTAATGCGGCCATCTCTAAGATGCCGCTCAACAGGGTAAGGGACATCGCCGCGAGCGAGCAGGGATTCGTGGTTTTCGTAACCACGCCCCCCTCGGATCTGGAGTGCGTCGTTCACAATATCCCAGCCGGTCTCGCTCGCCCATAACTTCGCGATTGCTGCTTCGAGACGGATGTCAAAGTTACCTGAGTCTGACATACGAGCTGTGAGATCAACGAGCGAATCCATCGCAAATGCGTTTGCGGTCATCTCGCCGAGCATTTGAGCGATTGCGTCGTGCTTTCCTATGGAGCGACCCCATTGAACCCGTGAATTTGCCCAATCTCGGCACATCTCCAGCGCCCCTTTTGCTCCTGCGGCACAGAACGCCGGCATAGCTAGACGCCCAGTGTTGAGAGTTATTAGAGCGAGCTTGAGCCCTTTGCCTTCGTCCCACAGAAGGTTCTCACGGGGGACCTTCACGTTCGTGAATTTCATAATCCCATTTGAGAGTCCCTTGAGGCCCATGAAAGAACATTCGTGAGCGACCTCCACACCTTCCCACTCGGTTTCTACGATGAAGGCACTGATTGGTTTACGACTTGATCCTTCCGGTGCTGGAGTGCCAGCCATAACCACAATGAGTTCAGCACGTGGACCATTGGTCGTCCAAAGCTTCTCTCCGTTAAGGATCCAGTGCAAACCGTCATCTGAAAGTTCTGCCGTTGTCGACATGTTCGCCGGATCAGAACCGACGTCGTGTTCGGTGAGCGCAAATGCAGAGAGTGCTCCTTTCGCGAGTCTTGGCAGGTATCTGTCTTTCTGCTCTGCGGTCCCAAACTTCATGAGTGGGCCTGGAACACCGATGCTCTGGTGTGCTGAGAGAAACGCGCCAGTCGCACCGCACCGGGAGCCAACGATCGCTAGCGCACGATTGTACGAATGCTGTGACAATCCAAGACCACCATATTTAACAGGGATCTTGATGCCGAAAGCACCTAACGCAGCAAGGCCCGTGAGCACCTCTTCTGGTACCCATCCATCTCTATCTACCTGATCTCCGTCGATATGCTCTCTAGCAAAAACCTCAAGGTTTTCCAAGAGTTCGTTGGCCCGGTCCTCTTCCTCAGGATTGGGCTCAGGGAGAGGGTGAATTAGGTCGACGTTCAGTCTTCCATCGAAGATGGCACGCGCGAAACTACGTTTACCCCAATCCTGTTCACGTGCCTGTTCAGCTACCTCTCGCGCCTCGATTTCAGTAGCGAGCTTTTTGTGTTCAGCCATCAGATACCTATGACTTCCAGAGTTGTATGTTCAGAACCCACCGCTCATGGGTACCGGTACTGATCTACTAGAATGTAATACCAAGAAATAGTGTTTCCGTGCCCGTAGCCACCTCATTAGATATTTTCGCTAAGGAATTCTAAGATCTTGTCTGATTGGGCTGCTGCATCTGCCTCACCGACTTTGATCAATGTTCTTAGATAATCTGGTTGAAATAGAATAAGGCTGAGAAAGTCGGGAGAGTGGGTTTGCGTGGTCCCGAGTCCACGAGTCAGGAATCGGAAAGCTTTGGGCAATTGAGATTCATGCTCATGCGCCAGGGTTCCGAGATCACACGAGGGTCGCAGCGTCAGGAGTCGCACGGGCCGTAGGTCCTGCCTCTTATCTCTCGGAAGGTCTGCGAGTAAGTGGTTCAATTGCTCGAGCCGCAGCGCATCGTGGTCGAGGAGGTCTAGGAAGATCGAATTTAACAGAACTCCAGCGACCTGAGCCGGAGGCGGATAGCCTTGACTACTATGCTCTTCAGCTTCTTCGGCACTTCTACCGTAGCGTGTTGAGATTGCAATAATTCGGCGTGCGCCAAGGTGCAGCGCAGGCGAGAGTGGCGCCGCGAGCCGCATGCCTCCGTCACCGTACCAAGCGTCACCTAATTGTATAGCTGGAAAGAATAACGGGAGAGCAGCAGAGGCCATTACATGGTCCACGGTCAGTACAGCGCGGTGGGCTTTACGTTGTGGGCGTTCCCATTCCGATATGTTAGAGCCCTGTACCCATGTGACTGATCGCCCCGTGGAATAACTAGTCGTTGTTAAGGCTGCGGCCTTAAGTCGGCCACGCTCAAGATTGTATTGTATGCCGGTTAATTCACCGTCCGCGGCATGTAGTACTTCTGTTAGGTATTCGTGTAATGGACGGGTGTCGACCAGGCCTCTAACTCGAGGTGCTCCCCTAATCCCACCCGAAACAAGCTGTATGAGCCAGCGTATCCCATTTTTAGTCAGCGATCGGGTATCCACTCGAAACACATCTTCGACAGTAAGGTTAGCCCAGAGTCGGCTTAGTTCGTCGACCGCCTGACGGAACGTCCCGTGATGTGATGCGAGTAGTGCCGCATTGATCGCGCCAGCTGATACTCCCGTGATGTAGGGTATCTGGAGTTCCGGAAAATGTTTAGCAAGGAAACGCAGGAAGCCGACCTGGTACGCTGCCCGGGCACCACCACCACCCATTACGATGCCCAAGTCTCTCGGCCCGTGAGTATGAATGGCTTGGGATGGCTCTTCTGCACGACCCAGGGGATCACGCTTCATGAAATCATGTTCCGGGACACATCGGAACCGACAAGGAGCTTAGCTACCGACGAGTGGTCTCCCTATCGCCATAATGCCCATTGCGATAAGGCCTAGGACCACGAGTGTCCCTACTAGATGTGGGGCGTAAGTCCGCTCATCCTCCGGCCGCCTCTTCATAACTCTTGAGACGACATGCGCCACAACTACAGCCAGAACCATCGGTGTGATGTGGCCGGTTAAGGCAGGATAGAAGGTGCCCGAGAACAAAGTCACTATACCCAGAAGGGCTGTCAGATCTACTAGGCCAGTGAAAACTGCCGATGTAATCCGCATCGTTTTGTCATAAGGCCGGCCCGTAGCCATACCATAGAGTGCATAGCCAATCACGATGAGCCCAGCGATCATGACTAAATAACGGAAGCCGGAGTGGGCATTCAAGATCATCGTTCTCGCTCACGGATAGTGTATTTGAACCTTATACTATCAATATATACTGCGTTTGGACCGCGATCACGTTATCGACCCAAGAAAGATAGATTCAAATGCCGACTCTTTCCCTCTAGTTCAAGGTTGCTCACTCTAATAGAACGCGATCTGGACCATCTGTAGGAGCCGATAGAATGCATAGGGCACCGGGGTTGCCCGGAATATCACCGATCATGTTGCGACCATTGGCTTTCTGTCTATTTGTTATGCTAGCGCCGCGTACAGATTTAGTCGCTCAAGTGGAGTTGTCAGCAACACTTCAAGGCCAAGTCGTCGACAGCGTTACGGGTAAGCCCATGGAAGGTGTTTTGGTCCGTATCGATACTGGCCCAGAGGTCTTCTCGGATGTAGACGGGCGTTATCGCCTGATGGGATTGCGTCCTGGACGTCACATGCTTGCTCTACTGACGGCGGACTGCCGAGTCAACTGGGGTTCAGTCATGTTGATCTCTGGCGTCGCTACTGAAGCCTCCTTCAAGCTAGCTGCGCCAATCGGCACAGAAGAGGAGGTGCGACGGGAAGAGGCCGAGCGCCGCCGCTCGTTTGGACGATTGATCACAAGAGAAGAGATCGAGCGCTTTAATCCCAGAACACTCGTGGATGTGATTCGCCGTTACGCACCCAGGATGGTCAGCGGAACCTCCGGACAGGCGGGATCGACCACAGGTATCACACAGAGAGCGCCAAATTCGTTGACTGGCGTGTTAGAGCCAGTGGTTGTCCTTGATGGTACGCGCATGTCTGACGCGTCAGAGACGATCAATATGATTCGCCCAGGAGAGGTCGAGACACTTGAATTGCTACCAAGTTCATCTGGTGGCTGGGAATTTGGCTCATCGGGGTCAGCAGGTGTCATAAGGATCACGACTCGGAAAGGCGCTCAAAATCTTCGGCGCAGTGAAGTTGAAGCCTGCAAAGTTCCCAACTTCCCAGGCTTGATCGGTTTCTAGGCTTCCCTGAGTCAGAGCTAGGGTCAAGCAACAAAGGAAGAGAAAAGTGTTGACAATTCATCTCTGGACCTATAACAATCCCGTCATAACCGGTTATGGCAGGATACGACCTTAATGGTCAAAAACATGAGTAGTTACTTAACGGCCTTCGCCGATGCGAGGGGGCTGCTAGTTGGCCCCCCTCTCGTGTTACCTGTCAGTTTTGCCCCTTATCAGGGTTTCTACCCGGCGCCTACTGCGCATGGGACAATTGTCTCAGCACCCCGCGATTCGGGTTGCAACGAGGAGGATTGATGTTAAATCGGATGTTCGACTTCACACGGAAGTCGACTTGGCGAAATACGACTGGAATCGCCGTCGTACTCGCTTTAGTCGGCTTCGGCGCTGCAGAGACTGCCGCGCAAAACACCGGTACGGTTACTGGACTTGTCCTTGACAATTCTGTCCAGATTCCGCTTGCCGGTGCACAGATGACCGTCGATGGCACACCGATTGGTGGGCTAGTCAATAATACCGGTCGATATCTGTTGCTGAACGTTCCTGCTGGAGAGCAGACGATCACAGCACAGATCATTGGTTATGGTACCCAGACACTGACGGTAACCGTCGTTACTGGTGAGACTGCGACGCTAGATTTCAACTTGCGCCAAGAAGCATTGTCTCTTGAGGGCGTAATCGTGACCGGTACTGCTGGTGCAGCGCGCCGTAAGGAAATCGGTAACGCGATCAGCGCGGTTTCGGCTGCGGACATCGAAGTTGCTGCTGTTACGGACTTTGGTGACATCCTTCAGGGACGTACTGCCGGCGTACAGATTAACGATCACGGTGGCCAGGTAGGCTCAGGGAGCCAAATCCGGATCCGTGGTAACAACTCGCTTACGCAGGGTAATGATCCGTTGATCTATATTGACGGCGTGCGGATGGAGAACGGCCAGATCGGTTACTCCGATGAGGCTGCTCAAGAGCCAAACGTTTTCGACATGATCAACCCAAGCGACATCGATCGCATTGAGATCGTTAAGGGTCCTGCTGCCACGACGCTATACGGTACGGAAGCGGCGGGTGGTGTGATTCAGATCTTCACGAAGCGCGGAGCAGCTGGTGCTCCTGCGTGGACGCTTTCGATCGACCAGGGCACAAGCATCATGCCGCACGCTGGTCCAACTGGACTAGGGTCGACGTATGATGAGCGGTTCCCAGATATCGGAAGTGCAGGTGGTTGGTTGCTTCCTCCAAATGAGGTCGTCAACCCGTTCGGACTTAACTTGAACGACTGCTCGAGCCCACGTGCTTGGGCACCGAATGGTGAGCCAGGTTGTCCTGAGAACGGAAGCTGGTTCAGGCCTGGGTACAAGCAGGACTATAACCTGAGCGTTCGCGGTGGCGGTGAGACTGCGACGTATTTCGTCTCGGGTCGCTTCGGTAAAGAGATTGGTACGATTCAGACTCCTGAAGAGTATGACCCACAGGGTGCTGATGACTATCAGGTCAGGGGTAACATTCAGTTTACGCCTACCGATGGCCTACAGATCAGCTTGAACAACAGCTACGCTCGTCGCAAAATCACGTGGATCCCGAATGGTAACAACGCTTCGGGTCTATATCTAAACGTGATTCGCGGGCCTGCTGGATATACACCGGGCAACGATGATTCACTCGTGCTCGAGAACGACGTCAACCAGACGATCGACCACGTTGTTACATCGGCGAGCATTGGTTGGACGCCGAACAACATGTTCTCGCATCGCCTCAATGTTGGAATGGACTACACCATCTCTGACTTCGTCGACTTTAAGGCGTGGGGCTACTACGAGGAATTCCAGGGCGACCGTGAGTCTGATACTCAGACAGACCGTAACTTGACCCTGGACTACAATGGTACGTTCAGCTACGACCTGTTTAGTGGCATAACATCGAACTTCTCATGGGGTGGTCAGATGTATGAGGAGTACGGTTATGGGATTAACGGGTTTGATGAACTCTTTGCCGGTCCCGGTGAGCAGCTACTCGGGAATGGTAATAACCCACGTGTCTGGGAAGGCCGTACGACAATCCGTAGTGGTGGCTTCTTTGCTCAGGAAACCTTGGGCTTTGGCGACCGTCTATTCCTGACGGCTGGTATGCGTTGGGACGGATTCAGCACGTTTGGTGAAGGCTTCGGTTTAGCCGCATATCCGAAGGTCTCCGCCGCGTACACAGTTTCAGATGAAGCTTGGTGGTTCTTCGATGCTGTCGAAATCATGAAAGTCCGTGCTGCTTGGGGGCAATCCGGTAAAGCTCCGGGCGCCTTTGACGCGAAGCGGATCTATGAAGCGATTTCGGCTGACGAGCAGGTACCTGGCGTCATCATCGGTAACCTTGGTAATGCAGACCTCGGACCTGAGCTCAGCACAGAGCTTGAGGCAGGATTCGAGATGTCAGCCATGGAAGGCCGTGTAAGTGTGGACTTCACCTGGTACAACCAGGTCACGAATGACGCACTTATCGGTGTGCAGGAAGCTCCTTCAGGTGGTACCGAAGAGGCCACACTGCGTAACCTTGGTGAGACAAAGAACTGGGGTACTGAAACATCGATTAATTTGATCCCGGTCACGACTGAGAACTTCGAGTGGTCGTTTGGCCTGAACTACTCCACCAATGACTCCGAGGTTACTGACCTTGGGCCGCTTACTGGTGGTAGCACTGTCCGTACTTGCCCAGACGTCCCGACGGACGAATGGTGCAAGACACATGACGGATACCCACTCTTCTTCCGTTGGGATGACCGGATCGCCAACCCAGGCGTTCTCGGTGAGCTCCCAGTCAAGGAGAAGGCTTATCTCGGACACCTTTACCCGACGAGCATGATCGGGGGAAGCACGCGCATGACGTTTGCGCGCCGAGTAACATTTGATGTGCTGTTTGAAAGCCAGCGTGGGTTCGTGCGACCAATTGGTCCTGCGTATCAGAACGTACGTCGTAGGCAGTGGCCGATGTGTCAGCCAATTGCTGACGTTTGGTACAATGGCGACCGGTCAACACTAACATCGACACAAGTTGGTATGTGTGTCGGCCCATATGCTGACTGGGGTTACTGGACGGACGATGCTTCGTTCATCAAGCTGCGTTCGGCCACACTCAGCTGGCGTCTGCCAGAGGGTTGGGTTCCAGGGGCTCGCACTGCACAGATTTCCTTGCAGGGTAAGAACCTGTGGACGCATGCACCTAACTATCGTGGTTTGGATCCGGAAGCGAATGATCGCCGGAGGAGTGCGATGTTTGAGTATTACAACGCCGCCCCGCCGAGGGTCTTTCTTGCTAACGTCCAAATCAACTTCTAGCCAGGAGATTAGAGACTAATGAAACAACGGACGAGATACGGCCTTTGGCCGTTGATTGCCGGGTTTAGTGTCCTATTGTCTGGCTGTACGCTCGAGGTTTTGAACCCGGGCGCGATTTTAGACGAGGATCTAAATACGGCTGACCTGATGCCCATTGTTGTGGCCGGCTCTTCTGCCGAGCTCAACGATATTATGGATGGTTATGGGTTCACAGTTGGCCGCCTGACAGAAGATTTGTCGGGAACCGGTAGCTATTTTAGTACAGGACAATATCGTCTTGGTCGTTTCACACGAGACGATTCAGAGGGATTCTGGGAGCAGACACACGAGGCTGCTTGGGCTTCTGGTGAAGCTTGGGCTCGACTCCAGACTGTTCTTGAATCCGCCGCATCCAGTAGTTCTGATGCCGCCCGACTCTGGTATCTCATGGGCACAGCCCACCAGAGACTGGGTGAGAACTTCTGCGATGTGGTATATGACAAAGGTCCGCTACAGCCACGCACAGCGTCATTTGACAGTGCGATCATAGCCTTTAATCAGGCTAAGGCGATTGGCTCGGCAGCTAACTCCCAAACGTATCAGGATGCGGGATGGGGTGGCCTAGCTCAGGCGCACGTAGGCTTGGGTGACTGGTCGAGTGCTGTTGCGGCTGCGGGTAACGTAGCCACGGACTTTGTGATTGAAGCGATCTACCACAACAACGCAAACACGAACTCGGTCTATAACGAGACTTGGGGACGCGCTGAGATAGGCGTCTGGGCCACTCCGGTTCAGCGACAGTATAATTCTACTATCGTAAATAATAAGGCGACCGGAGACCCACGTATTCCTTACACAGTTTGCGGAACGTGGAACGATACCAACCGTCCTCCGGACGTGACCTTGGGCACCACTACTACTGGTCAATGTCTTGGTCAGGGTAGTGGCGCGCACCAGGGTGCTGGTGGCTTGACTGCGCACCATAGGCAGGACAAGTACACCGAGCGTGGTTCGAATGTCCCGACGATTAAAGGGACTGAGATGCGCCTGATCGAGGCAGAGAACGCGGTGCGTAATGGTGATGCCGCGACGTTTATTGCCAAAATCAACGAAGTGCGTGCGCATTATGGTGCCGGTGCGTTGTCTGCTGAAGATGAAGCAGCAGCAAACAGTGGCGCTGGATCACTCAATTGGGACAACTGCTCGACTTGGGCAGCGGACTGTGACGTGAACAAGATTGACGACATGTGGTCGATTCTTGATCGTGAGCGTTATGCGACGTTGTGGCTTGAAGGTCGGCGGTTGTGGGACCTCCATCGTTGGGACCATCCGTTCCTCAATGGTGGTACGCTCATCGGTCCGGGAGAGCCCCGGAGAGCTTCATGCATGCCGATTCCTGAAATCGAGTGCACGCTCAACGAAAACATCGCTAATTCGTCCGTGTGTACGTCGGGTTAGTGAGATGTTGAGACGACTGAGCAGACGCGCTTAATGGCGTCGGCTTGGCCGAAGCGGTAGCCACCGCCCTCGCCGGTTAGCCGGTGAGGGCGGTTGGTTTTTATACGAAAGCTGATTGCATGTTACGGAGTCAGCGATCGATGTAACGAGAGCAACGAGGTCGGATTGTGAGAGCGAACTGGTCAAAGGCGAAGTCTCGCAGATTGAAGAGGCGAGTTGGGGCAGTATGCCCCGGCCTGTTGGGTCTGGCTTTCTATGTTTTGACGATTGGTACACCCATAAGCCAAGCGCAGGTCATCAGAGGTACGGTTCGTGATGCTCGCACCGCAGAACCTGTGATGCTTGCTTATGTTGGCTTGCTTGCACCGGGTCGGGAACTTGTGGTTGCCGGCCTCGCGGATCGATATGGGAGCTTTTCACTGAATGCACCAGCTGCGGGCTCATACTTCCTCTATGTTGCGAGAATGGGCTACAAATCAGTTATAGATGGCTTGTTCCAGGTCGGAGAAGACGGTGTGTTCGAATTACAGGTTGGGCTTACGCGAGCAGCAGTCGAACTCGAGGACCTCGTCGTCGAAGCCGAAGAACAGAGGAGTAAGCTTGAGTTGGTCGGTTTCATGGAACGAGCAGCAATCGGAAGAGGTACCTTCCTCATAGGCGAAGACATTCAGGCGATAGCGCTGGATAAGATCACGGATGCGTTTCGGAATATCCCTGGCCTGGACGTCGTTACGGCCAGGCCGTTTGTGGGACCTGAGGCTATGCGGAATCCCGAGATTCGTATCCGAAGGGGTGGCGGGGAATGCTCACCAACGCTTTACGTGGATGGCGCGATCATGGCACTTGGCAGCCAGCGACCCGAAAGCGGACCTGTGCGTCCTGATGACTTTGTGATGCCAGCGTCAGTTGAGGCTGTGGAGATCTACGTTAGGCCTTCAGAAACCCCAATCCAGTACGAAGCTATGGGCAGGTGTGGAGTGGTGCTGATCTGGACTTACACGCGCTGAAGCACTCGTACTACAGTTCCTAGCCGCAAACCTGGCCGATTTCACAGCCTTCCCTCGATTGTCCACTGACGAGAAACATCCAGGTTGCGATTGGGATGAGAAACAGGGCTGCTACGAAACCTGATGTTCGGTTAGGATCCAAGCTTCTGACTAGGATTGCACTTACATCTTCGAGTGAAAATGCATCGGTCTGAGGAATCCCTGACCCGTCAGAGTCTTTAGCGATCCCGGTTATGATGAGTGACTCTTCGGTCCACTGTACATCATCAATCTGATCAAATTCCACGCGTTCCGCGTTCTCTCCCTCACCTAAAACTAATCCTTTCACTTCTGTGTCTCCGCGTTCGGCGGGTTCAGGGACAGGGAGAGCAAAGGTTGTGAAACAACCTGCAAGGAAGGGCAGCGTGAGCGCGATGACAAGACCGGGCCTGGGCTTTTTCATGAGTGTCCGGGTTCGGTGAAGTTTAGGGTTTCTCATTCATGTGCCTGACTGAAAATATCTACTATCGGTTTGGAGCATGGCAACCGGCTATAGCAAATCCGGCCCCTGGCCTGCTAGCTCAAGGGTCCAGCGTCGAGCCTTGTTCGTTCTTCACCCACTTGTACAGTTCTTTCGGTGCCGAGTGCCATATCGGTACTCCAGACCGTGAGTGTATAGGATCCTGGAGGGACACCTGAGAGGGTAAATCCTCCATCCAAGTTGGCGAAGACCGTGTAGGGCGTTGGAGAAGCGAACACAAACGCAGTCATGCCGGGGTGCACGTCGCACCCTACATCGTAGCCACCCAATTCATCGAATGTGTACACAGCACTTTCGGCTGGGTCTGTATCTACATCCAGCACGATCACATCGGTCTCGATGTGCCGCATATTCACGTTATGAGCGAGACTTTCACTGTTGGTGAAGGTTACGGTTTGGCCCACTCCTACGAGGAGAATGTTCGGAGAGAAGACGAGCCCAAATTGATCGATCACCGGATCAGCATCGAAGGTTGGGTTACCGTCGTCCCCAGGTGACAGCATGATGACAGAGGGGATGCCACCGACAGCTGGGGGGGCCTGCCCAAACACGACACCAGCCGTGTTGTCTGTTAGGGTGTCATCCGTTGCATCTCCGGTCTCCGGTGACGTGCCAGTGCATCCTAAGATCAGGACAGCTGATAATACGGTATTGAATCGCGACGTCATTCCTAGAACTCCGTGCATGCCTTAACTGCAGAACACTGCGTGCTAACCCAACGTTGCTGGAGATATTTCATCTTCAGTCGGTTCCAAGCTGCACCGCGCTGAGTGCTTGCTTGAGGACTTCTACGACTTCTTCATCCAGATCATCGATTTTACCGAGCATCCACATCAAGTAATCAGGGCTCGTCTGAGCGATGTCAGAGAGTTTTTGTCCCTTATTTTTGCCTTTTATAAAGACTCTTTCCTCGGGGGGGCCACTAAACCATAAGTCCACCCCGGTGCGAAAAGGTCTAATCTCATCGCAATACTTATGTAGTCCATCGATATCTTGAGGTATGTGAGGGTATCGTTCCAGTTGTGCGCTGAGTACCGCTGCAGTTGTCCGTATATCGCCAAGTGCCTGATGTGCTTCCTCATGTGTCCTACCAAGGTAGAACTTTGCCGCCGCGGAAAGGTCTCTGGGCTCTTCGCGGTGGAAGATGTTCTGCATATCGATTAGCCGACGGTTGCGAACCTCGAGTTTAATCCCACATCGCTTGAATTCTGCGACCAGCATATGCACGTCGAAGCCTCGTATATTGAAGCCAGCTAGATCCGCATCTTCAATGAGGGCAGACAGGCTTTTTGCCCGCAAACAGAATGTCGGTTCGTTCGCGATATCTTCGTCCGTTATACCGTGGATGGCGGTAACTTCAGCCGGGATCGGTACACCCGGATTAAATCGGCGCACGCGCTCGATAACATCTCCTTGAGGCGTGACTTTGATCAGTGCCAGTTCCACAATGCGATCGTTTTTGACATCGAGGCCGGTGGTCTCAAGGTCAAAAAAGACAAGTGGGCGGTCGAGCTCTAGAGGCAAATGCATAGCAAGTCCAAGGTAGTCAGGTAATTCAAAGAGGACTACAGTACTAAGATCATGAGTGAATCGATGAAAGCAGTGGTTATCACCCAGCCGGGAGCGGTTGAGGTGCTTGAGTTGCGTGATGTAGAGCGTCCGACTCCTGGTGGAACGGATATCCTTGTTCGTGTGGCTTCTTCTGGATTGAATCGTGCAGACCTCCTCCAGCGCCGCGGGCTTTATCCTCCGCCACGAGGGTATCCTGAAGACATCCCTGGTCTCGAATATTCAGGAGTGATTGAGGCCATGGGTGCGGAAGTCGATACTCTTGCTGTCGGTCAAGCTGTGATGGGCATTACCGGTGGCGGCGCCTATGCCGAGTATGTGGTCGTTCCAGCGGAGACTGCAGTAAGGATACCCGATGGCTGGGATCCGGTAGAAGCCGGCGCTATTCCAGAAGTGTTTATGACTGCTTATGACGCGGTGTTTCTTCAAGAAGGGCTTTGCATGGATGAGAGCATCCTGGTTCATGCAGTAGGAAGCGGCGTTGGCACTGCAGCACTCCAGCTTGCTCACCGAGCTGGAGCTGTCGTGATCGGGACGTCTCGAACTGAAGCGAAACTGGAGGCTGCAACAGCACTTGGGTTGGAGCACAAAGTCTTAGGAGATGAAGATTGGCCAACCAGAGTGCTCGAGATCACTGATGGATTGGGTGTTAACATAATTCTTGATCTGGTCGGCGGGGCGTATCTCAAGGGTAATCAAAAAGTGCTTGCCAGCCGGGGGCGTCACATTGTGGTTGGTGTGCCCGCTGGAGCTAAGGCGGAATTCGACTTGCAATCTCTGATGGTGCGACGAGGCTCAATACGGGGAACGACGTTGCGAGCGCGTTCACTCAATGAAAAGGTGGACCTTGCTCGTGCTTTTGAACTAGAGGTATTGCCGGGCTTCGAGACGGGAGAGTTGAAGTCTGTAATTGATCGTGCATTCTCAGCAGGTGAAGTACAGTCCGCGCATAGATATATGGAAGAGAACCGGAATTTTGGGAAAATCCTTTTGACGTGGTGAACAGATAGAGGTTCTCTATCCGTTCTCGGTGCTTTCTCCCTGTAAACCCAGAGCTTCTAGTACTAATTCGGCCTGTTGGATCACATGATCTGCAGCCTTTCCTTCAGCTGGGCTCGCGCGTTCCGGACGCGCTATATAAGCAAGAGGTAGGTCTCTGGGTACGATCGCACGTAGCCGTGGTCCGACAAATGTAAGTGCCCCCATATTTCGGGGTTCTTCCTGCATCCAAAAGACTTTCTCAAGGTTGGGATATCGCATGAGAAGTTCCTCTAGGGCAGCTTCAGGAAATGGGTACAAGAGCTCCATCCGTGCAATTGCCGTTGAGTTGGCTTCCGTACGCCGCGGGTGTCCCTGTAGATCATAAAAGACTTTGCCAGTGCACAGTATGAGCCGTTTAACCTGACTGTGATCCTCGATTGTTGTGTCCTCTATTACATGCCTAAAGCCTCCCTCAAGAAGCTCGGATACCTTGGATGAAGCCATGCCATGCCGGAGCAGGCTTTTGGGAGCCATGACAATCATCGGTCGTTCGGGTCGACGGAGCGCCTGACGGCGGAGCAGATGAAAGTACTGCGCGGGAGTAGTCGGGTAGGTGACCCGCATGTTGCCCTCGGCGCAGAGTTGTAAAAACCGCTCAATTCGAGCGCTAGAGTGCTCTGGACCCTGGCCTTCATAGCCGTGTGGGAGCAGAAGCGTCAATCGTGAGTATTGCCCCCACTTCGTGAGTCCAGATGACAGAAACTGGTCGATCATAACCTGTCCTACATTCACAAAATCGCCGAACTGAGCCTCCCAAAGCACAACATCAGTATCTGCACCAACTGAGTAACCGTACTCGAATCCAATAACAGCCGTTTCAGTGAGTGGAGAGTTGTAGACTTCTAGGCGAGTGTCTGATACCTGATCAAGTGGAGTGCAGAGATCTCCGGTCTTTATGTCATGCAAGACCATATGTCTGTGGCTGAAAGTTCCACGCTGGGTATCCTGTCCGGTAAGCCGAATCGGGATGCCTTCTTTCAGTAGTGACCCAAAGGCAAGTGCCTCAGCGTGTCCCCAATCAAGTGTATAGGCGGGCGAGAAATCGTCGGTCCTTGGTTCAAGTTGGCGCCAAAGTTTTGGGTGAGGAGTAAAGTCGTCCGGGAACGTGACTGTGGCCGTGTTGATTTCTGCGAGCGTCTTGAATGGAACACCAGTATCACGGGGGACAACCGGCACCTCCCGTTCATCATCCGGGGTATCATCGGAGACCGGCTCGTACTCACGTACTCTTTCCTGGGCCTCCCTGAGCTTGCCCGCGACTGTATCCTCTAGGGCACTGGCTTCTTCCTGAGATATAATCCCTTCAGTAGCGAGTTGATCAGCGTAAATCGCTCGCACTGTCGGATGGTTCGTGATGTTCTCGTGCTCTAAGGGTTGAGTGTACGCGGGCTCGTCTCCCTCATTATGTCCATAGCGTCGATAGCCAACGAGATCGATCACAAAATCATCCTCAAAATGTGATCGGTATGCTGCAGCTAGGCGCACCGCTGCTAGACAAGCTTCTGCGTCGTCGGCATTCACATGGAGTACGGGAATGCCATAACCTTTTGCCAGATCACTCGCGTACACCGTCGAACGCCCATCCCGTGGGTCGGTAGTAAACCCAACTTGGTTGTTGAGTATGAAGTGGATTGTCCCACCCACCCCATAACCATTGAGTCGGGCCAAATTGAGTGTTTCTGCAACAACGCCTTCCGCAGCGAAAGCTGCATCTCCGTGGATTAAAACGGGTACAATAGAGTGTGTGTCCGCTGAAGTGTCGTTCCCAGTTGTCTTGAACTGACGCGAGCGAGCGATACCTGCGACCACTGGGTTAATGAACTCTAAGTGGCTTGGATTTGGTGCGAGTTCGATCCTGATCGTGCCGAGACCATCGATATCACGAGTTCCTCGTGCACCATGATGGTACTTAACGTCTCCCGTACCGGAGATATCAAGTTGCCCACCCTGATATGAGGGTCCTTCAAATTCTGCTAGTAGTTCACCGTATGATATGCCGATGATGTGAGTCAGAACGTTCAGACGTCCACGGTGAGCCATACCGAGTATGACTTCTTGACCTCCAGCTTGGGCGATCTTCTCAATGACCAGGTGGAGCATGGGCACTAAAGCATCAGTCCCCTCTAGCGAGAACCGCTTCTGGCCGAGATAAGCTTTATGTAGGAATTGCTCCAAGCCCTCCGCCTCTGAGAGGTGTCTGAGAAGTTCAGATTTTTCGGTCGCATTCATTTTCGGAAAGTGAGACTCCGATTCAACCTGGTCCCAAAGCCAATCGACCTTTACGTGATCATCCAAGTGTTCGAACTCATAACCGATAGAGCCGGCGTACACTGCAACGAGAGCGTTTAGAGCGTCAGCTACAGACTTGTCCTCTCCGTCACTTTCCATCACCAGCGAAGCAGGAAGTTCAGACAACTCTTCCATCGATGTACCAAAGAATGCTGGGGAGAGCTGTGGATGGCCTGGAGGCTCGCTACCGAGCGGGTCTATGCGCGCAAGTTGGTGACCGTGATCCCGGAAAGCTTGAACGAGTGCTGTCGCACGCGATACAACAGGGAGAACCCGACGTAGCTGTTCAACAGCTTCAGAGGGAGCCGATACTTGGACTGAACTGTGAGTTGGGGTAGTGCCAGTATCTTTGGCTGGAGTGTTGGGGACGGATGGAGCTTCTAGTGGCGTTCCAGGAGTCCTGGCCTCAAAGAGCTTGCGCCACTCTGATGGGACCGCCTCCGGGTTACGAGCGTACTCCTCGAACATGGCCTGGACATAGGCAGCATTTTGACCTTCGAAGAGCGATTCATCCATCACCTAAAGTTACTTTATTTTTCCAAGAGGTTGGAGTGTGTTGCCACTGTTAATTCGTGTTTTTTACACCCTCAGTACTAATGTGTGCGGTTCAAATGAGATCTTTTACTCAAATCACAAAGTGACCTCAGTCACAGAAGTGTTTGTCAGTCCTTCCTTGGGACTCGCTCACCCGGTATGGATAGAGCGGTTTCCATGGCTCTATCAGGGATGCACGACAAGAAGTGTAAACGGGGCCGTCTACGATTTTGGTTTGTTCAGTGGTGGATCGTCGACTGAATCTGTACAAGAAAACTGGTCAACTCTCCTGGGTGTGACCGGCGCAAACGGTATAGCGCATGGGCACCAAGTCCATGGAACCAAGATTTACACGCATCACACTGCTTCGGATGGCTTGAATATATTCCCTGACTGTGATGGTCACGTGACTAACTCGCCTGGTGTTCTCCTTACGGTAACCACAGCTGATTGTGTACCGATATTTCTTGTGGATGCTGATCGCAGAGCAATCGCTGTCCTTCATGCGGGTTGGCGAGGTATTGCTAGTGGGATCCTGGATTGTGGTATCACAGCGCTTAGGGAGCACTCAGGTTCCCGGCTAGTGGACCTTATGATGCATCTCGGGCCCTCGATCTGTGGGGCGTGTTACGAGGTTGGCGCAGAAGTATTTGAAGCTCTGGGGCAGCCAATACCACTACGGCCTAGTCCGATAAATCTTCGCGGAGTCCTTACTCAAAAGGCGGATAGGGCGGGAATTCCCCTGACAAATATCACAGTCTCGGACCACTGTACCCGCTGCACTGAGAGTGACCTCTTCTCACATCGTGCCGGAGACATGGGTAGGCAGGTCTCATATATAGGCCTGAGACCGTGAATCCCGAACACTCAGATAAACCAAAGCCATCGCAGGTGTGGGCCGGCCTATGTGAACTTTGCGCAAACCGGCGGATAACTCGTAATAGAGTTGGATCAAACTTTCATCTTTGTAACCTGTCGAAGACAGATCCGCGTTATCCAAAGTATCCAGTTTTGCCCGTGCTAACCTGTGAAGGCTTTGACGCTGGCAGTGAGTCGCCGAGTGCGTCATAAGTTTCCTTGAACCCGGAATCTTAGAGAGCAGTTCTGTAGCGGGCCCTCACAGCGGGCCGGTGATGTTGATTGCCTCCCCTGCATAGGATGCTCGACATACCTTCTACTCCTAATAAAGAGAGGGAGGCTTCTGTGAAAAAGTTGATACTGTCCAGGGTGTCCAGCGCCCTTTTTCTGATAGCTACAATGTTCGGGGCGATCACACTGCATGCCCAGCAGTCTCCGCTTGCTAATGAAGACATCTTTGAGATTGAGTATGCGTCAGATGTTCAGATTTCTCCGGATGCCACAATGGTGGCGTACGTACGATACTCGATGAGCATTATGCGGGACCGGCGCGAAGGTCGGTTATGGCTGGTGAGCACTGATGGGTCAAACCATAGAAAGTTGACGAGTGAGGACCGCTCTGAGTCTTCACCACGTTGGTCTCCTGACGGAACTCGTATCGCTTTCGTATCCGGGAGTGCTGAGGGTAGCGAAATCTATGTTTATTGGGTGGAGACCGGACACGTTGCCCGACTTACCCAACTGGAACGCTCGCCTGGTGGTATAGCGTGGTCTCCCGACGGAACGCAGATCGCATTTACTATGCTGGTGCCGGAGGCTCGTCCTGTATTTGCGGCTATGCCAGCGAAGCCAGCGGGGGCTGAATGGGCTGACCCACCGATTGTGGAGACCCGAGTGCGCCATGAAGCTGATGGTAGCGGAGTGATTGAGCCGGGCTTCCGACACATCTTCGTTATTCCAGCTGATGGGGGATCTGCACGCCAGATTACCGATGGAGACTTTCAACATGGGGCACCAGTCTGGGGAGTTGATGGGAGATCGGTCTTGTTCAGTGCTAACCGACGTCCGGGTTGGGAATGGGAGCTAGACCAAAGCGATATATATCAGATTTCTCTTGATGATGGGGTAAGCATACAGCTGACCAGCCGTAACGGGCCTGACGGTGGGCAGGTAGTATCTCCAGACGGTTCTAGTGTGGCTTTCACGAGCTTTGAAGATCGGGTGCGCACGTACCAAACCCAGGATCTTCACCTGATGCGAGAAGATGGTTCAGAAAAGAATCTACTTTTGGAAGGACTGGACCGGTCCGTGACTGCTCTGACTTGGGCCGCCGATGGCAGCGGCGTCTACTTTAGCTACGAGGATGAAGGGATTACCAAGGTTGGTTTTACGACTACGGCAGGTGACTGGCGGGTTGTGGCTGAGCACTTGGGGGGTACGTCTGTGGGGCGAGCTTATGGTGGTGGTAACTACTCAGTCGCTCGTGATGGTAGCATAGCCTTTACGTACACTCGGTCTGATGATCCGAGCGAAGTGGCTCTAGTAACGCCTGACGGTCGACAACGGATGGTCACGAACTTGAATGGTGACCTGAAGGGCCGAACGGAGTTAGCCAAGGCTGAAATGTTCTGGACGGAGTCGTCACACGACGGTCGCCCTATACAGTCGTGGATATTGCATCCCCCGAACTTCGATCCAGAAAGCCAGTATCCACTGCTCTTGGAGATCCACGGTGGTCCGGTATCTAATTATGGTGACCGCTTTGCGGGTGAGTTCCAGCTGTATGCTGCAGCGGGATTTGTGGTCGTGTACTCGAACCCACGCGGTAGTACAGGCTACGGGGAAGAGTTTGGCGATCTGCTTTATCACGATTATCCAGGTAACGATTACGATGACCTCATCTCTGCTGTCGACGCAGTCATCGAAAGGGGCTACATCGATGAGGATCAGCTTTATGTGACAGGTGGTAGTGCTGGCGGAATCATGACAGCATGGATTGTTGGTCACACGAACCGATTCCGTGCTGCTGTGGTGACCAAACCTGTAGTGAACTGGATCAGTAAAACGCTTGTAGCGGATAACTACAACGGGTATATGCACCGTCGGTATCCTGGCACTCCATGGGAGAACCCCGAAGCATATTGGGACTTCTCTCCACTTTCAGTGGTCGGTGACATAGAGACACCGACTATGGTCATGGTGGGTACGGCAGATTTACGGACACCTCTTTCGGAGGCCAAGCAACTATACCATGCCTTAACGCTCAGGCGTATTGATACTGCACTCGTGCAGATTCCCGGAGCGTATCACAATATCTCAAACCGACCTAGTCAGTTGATCGCCAAGGTGATCAACACTGTGGCTTGGTTCGACCGGTATAAGGTCAGGACGCCGCTCAGCTAGGAGTGGCAGGCCCCAGAATACACTGTATGAGTTTTTCGAAAAGCGAATACAGGCGGGGGCTAGAAACTCGAGAGATCAAGCAATTTCGTGTACTTGATAACAAACTGGCGTTGCTGAGGACCCCTGGGAAACCCTGTCCGCTCTAGGATTCCGAAGTGTTCGATATCGTTGTACACGATATAGAGACCGGTGCCGGCAGTATTGAGCCAAGCCAGCCGAATATTACTACCTAGGTTTTCGCTGTCTGCATTGTACTGAATTTGAGCCTGTAAGTAGATGCGTGGAGTGAAGGAGTAAGAGGTGTTTAAGTTAAAGAGTGAGGTTGTGAAGCTTCCCTCCTCTAATCGCACATCGAAGTAATTAGCCCGTAATGAAGCACTGAATGTGTCTTGGAATCGATAGCTTAACGTTGCATTAGGGCTAAATCGTGTTCCGGAGTAGAATCCCCCCAATCCCCACCCGCCGCTGATTGATAGCGGAGCGCTTCGGTTGGAATTAAACCTGAACTCCCAATCGAGATGGTTATAGCTGCCAGCTGGGATCACGATTCCTTCCCGGATTCTAAACGGGCTTTGCAGGCCCTCACCGATGACGTTGAATCCGGGCAATTGAAAGAATGCGCCATTGGCGAATTCGAAATGAGTATCGATATGGATTTTGCGAGATTCACTGAAGCCAGTCAGGTCCCAGTGTTCCTCCCAAGAAACATGGGGACGCAATTCTCGGAACCAGCTCACATTGTCTAGTCGAATGTGCCTGAGTGCACGCACGTAATAGTTCCGGTATGCTCTACGGTTTACGAACCCAACTTCTGGGTTGAACTCAGCGCCGATCTGTCGATATCTGCTCGAGACCTGCCAGTCGCGTGTTGTATAGTCAAAACTGGTGTTATAGCCATACTCACCACCGCCTACACCTCGGGTGTCAGTTCCAGCAGCCCAACCGCTAAACGTCAGATCTTGGCCAATGCCGAGGTTGCCATCGATACCGTACGTAAGGTTGTAATCCCCGGTATTCTCAGTATTAAGCCTCGAGACAAGGATGGCACCCAATGTCGTACGGTTCTCAAATTCCTGAGATGCTCGCATCACACCGAAATTGGTGGGGTCAATTTGCTCGACACCCTGTGTCTGGATATTCAGGAAGCCGACTTGCATACCGCCTACCTTGCCACTCAATCGGGCACCGGCCTGAATCGGTACTTCGGTGCCTCCAGACAGCCCGATTCGTCGACTGAAGAAGAGTTCGGCAGAACGCCCTGATCCCACTGAGAAAGTTCCGGCATTCTCCAGAAAAAAGGCCCTCTTTTCCGGAAAAAACAGCGGAAATCTTGTAAGGTTGACCTGCTGGTCATCAACCTCTACTTGGGCGAAGTCTGTGTTCGCTGTCAGATCCAGCGTGAGGCTTTGGTTAAGACCGATTTTTGCATCCGCACCGAAAGTGGCTGAAAAGTCAGCATCCGGAACATTCGCGGCGTAGTCCTTAAAACCATCGCTCAGCGCATATGGGGTAAGCGTAAATATTCTTCGGTTCGGTGCGTTTATACCGACAAGCGTTCCGGCCAACGAAACCCTGTAAAGATTGAATTGGCGTGGGATGGGGGACCACATCATTTGTTCATTCTTTCTTCGGATGATCCTACCGAAGTTTAGCCCCCAATCTTGCTCTCCCGCTGTTGGATAACGGAGGGTGGAGAATGGTATCCGCATCTCAGCGTACCAGCCGGCGTCATCGATGGAAGTAGCGACTTCCCAGCTTCCGTCCCAATTCAGGTTGAATCCGCCGCCCGAACCTCGCTGTTGCCTGCCACCACCACTACCGCCACCAGCCTGTTGTTCATTGGCCACCTGGCCGTCGTATTCGATGCCTGCCGGTGTCGTGCCAAACACAAACGCGTTCTGGCGATCTAGGTAAGTATCCAGCAAAACTACAAAGGCATCCGTGTCGCTTACCGATGCATCTCGAAGAGTCCTGCCGACGACGATGCCTTCCGGTTCTCTGTCAAATAACCAGGCCGCTATGTAAAGGGCTTCTCCATCGTATAGGATCCGAACTTCGGTTCGTTCGGATCCGGGCTCCCCTTCCATCGGTTCCTGCTGTACAAAACCAGTCAGTACCTGAGCGTTTTGCCAGCTTGATTCGCTAAGATTTCCATCAATGACCGGGGTCTCGCTAACCGCTGTAGCAGAGGCTCTAGCCTCTGTGGTCAGGTTCGGAGGAGCTTGCTGAGCTACTAGCTGGGTGGATGTTAGAATGAGGGCGAGAGTAATTCTTAAGAGGCACGTGCGCATGAAATCTCGGTTGGGGTTCGCGTCCTTCTGACAAACAGTGGGGGGACATTGTTGAATGTCTTACTCAAGAGATGGATAGATTGGCCCAGTTACAGCCTCCCATCCGAGATTTGTTTGACTGCGTAATCGACTGCTCTGGCCGTGAGCGCCATGTATGTCAGGCTTGGGTTTTGGTTGCCGGATGATGTCATACACGCACCGTCAGTGACGAAGAGATTAGGAACGTCCCATGATTGATTCCATCCATTGAGTACTGAAGTTTCTGAGTCACGACCCATTCTCGCAGTACCCATCTCATGAATCGTGAGACCGGGTGGGTTGTCTTCAATAAATGTGCTTATATCACTAGCCCCTGCAGCTTCCAGCATTTCAGCCGCCTGGATCGACATGTCGCTTAAGGCCGCCCTTTCATTGTCACTCCACTCACATTGGATGTTGAGCACAGGGATTCCCCAGGCATCAACTCTATCTGGATCAAGCGTCACTTGGTTCGACTCCCTCGGCAGGCACTCGCCGAACCCGTAGAACCTGAACTGCCATGGCCCCGGCGCTCTCAGTGCATGCTTAAAGTCGGCACCGAAGCCGGGCATATCATTACCACGTGCCCAGCCTGTTCTGCTTCCGCCACCTTGGTAGGCGTAGCCTCGAAGAAAATCTGGATGTTGTTCGGATACATTTCGGAAGCGGGGCAAATAAATTCCGTTCGGGCGACGTCCATAGACCCACTTGTCGTCCATCCCCGAAATGAGGCCCTGCGCCCCACCTCCCATCGTATGGTCCATAAGGTTATGGCCAAGCTGGCCTGAAGAATTAGCCAGGCCGTCAGGCCAACGCTCAGTCGCTGAGTGGAGTAAGATGCGTGTGGATTCTAGGGCGGACGCGCATAGGAATACGAGGCGACCATGGAATTCAATTGATTCTTGGGTTTCAGCATCAATGACGCGTACCCCTGATGCTCTTCCTGATGTCGGGTCATAGATAACGCTGTGCACGACGCTGTAGGGACGCAGCGTCATACGACCCGTGGCAGCGGCAGCTGGTAGCGTGGCAGCCAGAGAACTGAAGTAGGAATGGGTAGTACACCCGCGTTCACACGTACCGCAGTAGTGGCAGGCTCTGCGTCCCCCATGGTTGGCCGTGAGGATAGCGCACCGCCCGATCGTCAGTACTCGCTCTCCACCGAAGTGGTTCATGAGCGATTCACGGACATGCTGCTCTGCACAGTTCAGGTTCATCGGAGGTAAGAATCTGCTGTCTGGTAACTGTGCTAGGCCTTCGGCTTGTCCACTAACTCCAATGAAACGTTCCACATGGTCGTACCATGGTTCGATATCAGCGTAACGAATTGGCCAGTCAACTCCGAAGCCATCACGAGCATTAGCTTCGAAATCTAGGTCACTCAGCCTGTAGACTTGTCTCCCCCAAACAATTGATCGCCCTCCAACCTGTCTGGAGCGGATCCACAAGAACGGCTTTCCATCTTCGGTCGTATAAGGGTTCTCATCATCACGGACGAAGAATTTCTCGCTCCACTCATCACATGCGTAGCATTCGCGTTGGATGGGGCGTTCACGTTCTTGTCTGATCCGATCTCGTCTCCCACGGAAAGGAAGCTCCCAAGCTTGAGTCGTCATTACGTAGTCATTCTCGGGATCGATTGATCGCCCCGCCTCAAGAACAAGTGTGCGGAGACCTCGCTCAGTGAGTTCTTTAGCCGCCCAACCGCCGGTGATACCGGAGCCGACAACGATGGCGTCATAGCGCTCCTGTCTAGCCATTAGTTGCCGTCCGACACAGGCCGAGTGACTTCCGAAACATCTACGCAGCCATCGAAGCGTCCGGGGATCGGCTGGTATAGAAGTTCTTGCCGCAAGCCGATCTCAGATGAGTAGTAGCCACTAAGTACAAGGCCTCGAAACTGTTGAAAGAACGGGGTCGGGGGATCTTCTTCTGACATGATCCTAGCCTGGCCCTCAGTTTCGAGTGCAGAAAGGATCTCAGTCTGGGTATCCGCTTCAGATTGTGAGAATACAACACCGGCCAGTGCTTGAGTGCGTTCGTCCACTTCAGTGAGACCAAGCATGAAGCGTTCTCGATCTTCTGTGTCATACCACTCTGCTACAATGAGCTCGATGAACTCAGGTACACCGGCCGTAATTGCTCCAGGAGTGTCTGTAGTCGGGATTATGAGCTCAGAAAGAGCTTCAATGGTTTCACGTTGCTGGGACGTGAAAAACATACGGGAAGGTTTTCTGGAAGCTCCCGACTCGAATAGGGCGGCTAATTGAGAAGCATTGAGCCCGGCGAGTGCAGCGCTTGCTCCCAACAGCCGAAAAAGATGGCGGCGATCTATGCTATAGCTCCTCTGGTGGAGCGGTATGCAGGATAAATCCGACTTCAGTCAGTTCCAAACCGCTTGAACGAAGGGGCCAAAGTGAAGGAACTCGGGAGCACGTGGCAAGCAGGTATGCTGTGATTGTTGACAAGGATTCTGGTTTTCTTATGGAAATACTTCCTGAACTCAAGCGTTGTCAGAGAGATGACTCCACGCCTTAGCTATTGTTCTCCAGAAATGTTTGCAGAACCCTCCAGGATTCCTCTGGTAACTCTTCTGCAGGCATGTGCCCACAGTTTTCCAAGACTTGCAGGTTGGCATCCGGAAGTTTATCCGCAAGACGTTCTCCGACCCAAAGGGGCACGACACGGTCTTGTCTGCCCCAAAGAACCAGCGTGGGCACATCAAGCTCTTTGAACCGTCCGGTCAGTTTCTCTAGATCGGGGGGCATGATGGCTAAAGCCGTGTCGATGAGGGCGCGGTAGGCCTCTGGAGAACTCAACGGCTTCGCGTATCCTGTAACCTGGTCATCTGAGACTTTAGATGAATCAAATACAATCGACTTCAATACATGCCGGATCACGAACTGGGTGCCAAGTATACGTAATGCTGTAGTGGCCAAGCGACGATACTTAGCCAGGGTCACAAAGAGGGGCATCCGCTGTTTGTAAGCGGCGCTAGCTACCAGAATGAGACGCTTGAGCCGTCCGGGTTCGGAATCGAGTAGCCTCAAGGCTGTGCCTAACGCGACACCTCCACCAAGAGAGTGGCCAATGAGCGTCACTCTCTGGAGATCTGCTTGGAGGATGAGTCGATAGATCAACTCCGCTTGGTGCTCAGGTCCATATTGGCCATCGTCAGGCTTGGGCGCTAAGCCGAAACCTTTCATATCCACGAGTACGACATGGGCTCGCTTAGCTAAGTGAGGAGTCCAATACCGCCAAGAAAAGCTGGATCCACCATAACCGTGAAGTAGTACAAGGCTATCGACACCGGAGTCAGGATTAGGCCCTAGCGTTTCGACATGGAGTGGAAGGTCGAAAGTCATTTTATAGTGGTATTACTGACAACAAAGCTTCGAGATGTTCCAGTGCTACAAGGGATTTCATATGACCAATGTAGTGAGCTTTCAACGGGTGAAATCCTAAAGTATGTAGGAGGCGCATGTCTAAACCTAGAAAAGACTTGTGAGGTGAGAAAATCACAAAAGGGCTTTGGCGCTTTGGGGTTAGGTGCGCTAAGAAGACAAATGGGTTTACCCATGATCCATTCGCAGGTATCGTTATTTACACTAGTTCCCCCGTCCTCCGAGAAGCACTCGAGCAAACACTCGCTTCCCAATGAGCGACACGACGGAAACGGCTGAAAGCCGAATCCGCGAGGAATCCGCTGCTATCGAGATGATATGCGAGCGTGTTGGCCTCGTAGTTGGAGGTGACGACACATCGCTAGCGGTGGACTTCGCGAAGATTTTTCTCTCAAAGGCTCCGCCTGAGTTTCTTACCGGGCGTAGTGTCGAGGAATTAGTGCACCTGGTGTCCGGGAGCTTCCACTTTCTCAAGTCCTCCAAGTCTGACCAAGTGGATGTCTCAGTCACGAGTCCTGAGGGTGATAGCGAAAGTTGGGGTGATCCGGTCACGGTGGTGCGTACGAATGTGAGCGAGAGGCCGTTCATCATCGACACGATTCGTGAATATCTACAAACCCAAAATCTTGCCATTGATCACATTGTTTACCCGTTAATCGATGTAGACCGAGACAGCGGTGGCGATGTCGTGGCTGTTCAGCTCAAGAGGAACGGTACGACACGGGAATCATTCGTCCATTGTGAAGTTACCCGTGTGACTGATCCTGAGAAGCTCGATCTGATGGAAGCTGAACTCAGCAGTAATTTAAGTGACGTGGTGCGGGCTACGGATGATTTCGAGTCCATGCTCGACACGGCGAATTCTGTGATTACCGATCTAGATGAGCATGCAGCAGCCTCAGGATCTGACAAGACTGATATCAAGGAGATCCAGGAGTTCATTAGGTGGTTGCGGGACGGTGGCTTCGTATTTCTTGGCTACCGGGGATACGAACTTGTCGATGGTCCAGGTGGAAAACTGCACGGAGTCGTTCGGAAGAATTCGGGCCTCGGTATTCTGCGTCACCAAGAACGATCACGGTTTGCCGAGCCCGTTCCAATTGCCGAGTTGGGCAAGAAGATGCAGCACCTTATCGAACATGGTCCTCCGCTAGTCATCAACAAAACAAACGCCAGGGCTACCGTCCATCGCATCGCTCGTATGGATGACATCGGCATTAAACAATTGGACGGGAATGGCCGGCTCTTAGGGATACATCGGTTCGTCGGCTTATTTACGTCTAAGACATATACGGAAGATGCTGAAAACGTGCCGATCCTGCGCAGGAAATTGTCGCAAGTCCTGAAAGAAGAAGGGGCAGAAGAAGGGTCGCATGATTACAAAGAGATCTCCACGATCTTCAACTCTATGCCTACCGGTCAGCTGCTTACCTCTGCAGAAGAAGACTTGGCTAGTGACGTTCGATTGATCCTGAATTCATATCACGACGACGATGTCCATGTGTCGCTACGACCGGACATACTCGAGCGCGGTGTTACGGTGATGGTGATCATACCAGAAGACCGCTTCTCTGCTGAGGTTCGCGAAGATATAGAAGAAGAACTTTTGCGGGTGCTCAATGGCCAGCGGTTGAGTTCGCACCTAGCGATGAGTGGAGGAGGCCAAGCTCGGCTCCATTTCTATATCGCCGTACCTGAGGCCAGAACAGCTGAAGTGGGCGTTGCCCAGTTAGAGGAACTATTTAGTGGACTACTACGAACTTGGTCGGACAAGCTGAGTGACGGCCTTGAAGAGTTCGTCTCACAAGAAGAAGCGGTAGAGCTTTCAGAGTTCTATAGCCGAGCATTCAACGCTGAATATCGAGCGGCTACTGACCCGGTCATCGCTGCCGAAGACGTCCGTCATTTGGAGGCGATGCGAGCTGACGGGCGTGAGATTTCAATCGCATTCGCGAATCGTGGAGCGTCCACTTCTATTGCCGGAATTAAAGGTGCGACCGAGCTAAAGGTGCACCTTCTTGGCAGGCGCTTAATCTTGTCCGATTTCATGCCGATTCTTGAAGATGTTGGACTTCGGGTGATCGCTGCGAACCCCTATGAAGTCAAGCTACCGAAAGACTCGGGCACGATTTACATCTTTGCGGTGCAAGACCACGAGGAACATCAACTTACTGTAGATAGTCGAGGTGAGCTTCTATCAGAGACTATCCTCGCTTCCAGGTCTGGGGACGTAGCCAGTGATTCATTGAATGCCCTGGTGTTGTCTGCTGGACTTCACTGGCGTGAAGTGGATGTACTACGGGGATACCTTGGATATGCCTTCCAGATTGGTGCCATTCCAAGTCGTATATCAATTCGAGCAGCGCTTATTCAGTATCCCGGTATCGCCAGAGAACTCTTCGAGTTATTCGCGATAAAATTTGATCCAGATTCCTCTGCCACAAAAAAGGAACGGCTCGCTGAGATTGCCCAGCGCCGAAAAGCATTCTTTAGGTCTCTTCGGCGTGTCTCAGCACTCGCTGACGATCGAGCATTACGCAGGCTAGAAGAGCTGATCAACGTCACGGTCCGTACCAATTTCTATCTTCACGGTGGTAGTGAGCCGACTTACCGTTCGGGTGGGGTGCCCTATATCTCATTCAAGTTTTCGTGTCGGAGCATGGAATTTTTGCAGCGTTCGCGAATGCTTTACGAGGTCTGGGTACATTCTGCTCGTATGGAAGGCGTGCACTTGCGAGGGGCAAGTGTCGCTCGCGGTGGAATCCGTTGGAGCGATCGGCCGGATGATTATAGGACTGAAATCCTCGGTCTTGTTAAGACGCAGATGGTTAAGAATGCGGTGATCGTGCCTGCAGGTTCGAAGGGCGGTTTTGTGCCGCTACTCCTTCCCGGTGAATCCGAAGCACGATTTGAGGAAGGCAAGAAGCAGTACGAAACTCTCATTCGAGGGCTGCTTGACATCACTGACAACCTCGTTGAAGGAAAGGTGCAGACACCCGATAGGGTGGTCGCGTTCGATGGTGCCGATCCTTACCTGGTGGTCGCTGCAGATAAAGGGACCGCGAAGTTCTCAGATGTGGCAAATATGATTTCCACGGAATACGGGTTCTGGCTGAATGATGCTTTTGCGTCAGGAGGGTCAAACGGATATGACCATAAGGCTGTGGGAATCACAGCCCGTGGTGCTTGGGAATGTGTTCGGCGTCACTTCCGCGAAATGGGTAAAGATATTGATTCAGAGCCGTTTACCACGGTCGGCATTGGGGATATGAGCGGGGACGTATTCGGTAATGGCATGCTGATGTCCGAACAGACTCAGCTCATAGCAGCCTTTGATCACCGGCATATCTTCATTGATCCTGATCCTGATCCGTCGACATCGTATGCGGAACGCAAACGATTATTTGGGATGGAGCGCTCAAGTTGGGAGGACTACGATCGGAAGCACTTAAGTAAGGGAGGTATGGTGATCTCCCGGGGTGCTAAGGAGGTTGACCTCTCCCCTGAAGCTCAGGAGGTCTTGGGCATTTCGGACGAGGACTCCGAGTCACTTAACGGGGAATCCCTTGTCCAAGCGGTGCTCAAGGCCCCGGTGGAACTTCTCTGGAATGGAGGTATCGGAACATTCGTTAAAGCAACTTTAGAGACGGATGCCGATGCGGGTGACCCGCCCAATGACCTTGTGAGAGTTAATGCCCCCGACTTGCGCTGCAAAGTCGTGGGTGAAGGGGGGAATCTTGGATTCACCCAGGATGCACGGGTCGAGTACTCCCTCCTCGGGGGAGCGATCAATACTGATGCGATCGATAACTCGGGTGGGGTGGATATGTCTGACCACGAGGTCAATCTCAAAATCCTGCTTGCTCATGGAGTCGCATCAGGGTCGCTTTCGATCCCTGATCGAAATGAGCTCCTTGAGGAACTTACTGAGTCCGTAGCCGCATCGGTACTTCAGAATAATCGTTCTCAGAGTCTCGCAATCTCGCTTGATGAATTGCGGGTGCGAGAGTCTGTAGATGATTTCCGTGACCTGATGTTTGCCCTCGAGAAGACAGCTGAATTAGACAGAAACTCTGAAGGCTTACCGACCGCCGATGCTTTGGTAGAGCGCCGAGAGAGTGGGCATGCTCTGGCTCGTCCTGAGTTATGCGTTCTCCTGGCCTACTCTAAGCTCTCGCTGATGGGCAGGTTGTTGAGGAGTCGAGTGCCTGATGACCCAGTCGCCGAGAGTTATCTGCTCGGGTACTTTCCCGTTTCGGCGATTGCAGCAGCTGGCCAGGAAAGCTTGGAAGCACATCGTCTCCGACGCCAAATCATTGCAAGCCAACTGACAAATGATCTTGTTGACTTGATGGGATCAGCTTTTGTGAATCGGCTTGTCCGTGATACCGGACACCCCGCGAAGGAGGTCGTGAACGCATGGCTGATTGCATCACGATTATCCGATCACAGGGCCTTACTATCGGAAATTGAGAATCAGCAGAGTAAGGTTAGTCCCCGTATCACACACCGATGGCTTTTGGGTTTAGGTCGTGTATTGGAGCGTACGACCAGGTGGGTGCTACAGAATATTGATAAAGAACTGTCCCCTGCGACTATTGTTGGAGAAAATCTGCAAGGTCTCGCGACTCTAAGGGACTCTTTCGGCGACGTAGTTGCAGGTGAGGAGCGAGCTCTTTTCGCTGCTCGTGTAAGTGAGATACGAGAAGTAGGAGCCGATGAGTCATTCTCAGAGCGCTTGATGACCCTCCGGTTTCTTGATCAAATGCTTGATATCCTCGAGATCGCGCGCGAAACCGGAGCTGATGTGCTCGATACTGCAAGAGCCTACTACAGGATATCAGAGGAGTTCGATCTACCGTGGTTGCACCGCAACAGCTTCGCTGCTGCGAGCGAAGATCAGTGGGAGCAGCGAGCTGCACGTGTGCTATCTGAAGACCTGGCTCGTGCTCATCGGCGGATAGTTGTTGCTGTTCTAACACAGGCAGGTAGTGATGAGCCTTGGAAGACGACTCGTGCATTACTGAGGAATAAGGGTCGCAATGTGCGCCGTTTCAAGAATCTCTTGGAGCAAGTGAAGGCCGAAGAAACTCCGGGCTCTGCTGCAGTATCAGTGGTCGCACGGGAGGTATCCACACTAGCGAGAAGCATCTCATCCAGATGATAAGCGTACGCAAGCAGGCTAGAAGGTATTTGGATGTCATTACAATGCCTCCTTGCGGACCAAGCCCTTCTGCTGCAATCATGGCGTTAATGTGCGTCCTGTTTGTTCGGGTTCTCCGTTCTCGGGATGCACTTTCTCTTAGAGAGGGAGCATAGATGCACCCCACAGACACCCGGGATCCGCAGTACTACCATCGGGTTGTAGATTGCCAATGGGGATGTCCGGCGCACACCAATGTGCCTGAGTACATTCGTCTGATCGCGGATGGTAAGTATACCGAATCGTATATGCTTAACCGGGAGTCAAACGTATTCCCAGGCATTCTTGGCAGGACCTGTGATCGGCCGTGCGAACCGGCTTGCCGTCGGACTCGCGTAGAGGATGAACCAGTAGCGATCTGTCGACTCAAGCGAGTTGCTGCTGATCTCAGAGGTGAAATTGATCACCTGCTCCCGAAGGCTGCCGAAGAGAAGAATGGGAAGAGGATTGCACTGATTGGGGCTGGCCCGGCATCACTTACGGTAGCCAATGACCTGATGCCGTTAGGATACCATTGCACGATCTTCGAGGCCCTACCGAAGCCTGGAGGTCTGATGCGTACCAACATCCCATCATTCCGACTCCCGGTTGAAGTTCTTGAGGAAGAGATGGACATGATTCTCGATATGGGAGTTGAGATCCACTATAACCATCGTATTGATAGCCTCAAAGAATTGCTGGATGAAGGTGACTTTGACGCATACTTCATTGGTACCGGTGCCCCCAAGGGCAAGGAACTGAATATCCCTGGCCGCACTGAAGGGGGCTCAAACATTCACATAGGGATCGAGTGGCTTGAGTCGATCCACTTCGGACATATTGATTCCGTCGGGGAGCAGGTTCTCGTCATTGGTGTCGGTAACACGGCTATGGACTGCTGCCGGAGTTCAAAGCGGCTAGGTGGAAAAGACATCAAGGTCATGGCCAGAAAGAGCCGGCCTTATTTCAAAGCTTCCCCTTGGGAGCTCGAAGACGCCGAAGACGAAGAAGTTGAAATTCTTGTAGATCACTCTCCCCAATGTTTCGTCATTGAGGATGGCCAGTTAAAGGGGATGATCTTCGACCTAGTGGAATGGGAGGAGAACGAAAAGGGACGCCTCGTTAGCACAAAGCAGGGAGAAACCTTCATTCCAGCAGACGATGTTGTGCTAGCGATCGGGCAAGACAACGCATTTCCTTGGATCGAGCGCGACATCGGTATTGAGTTTGGAGAGTGGGACATGCCTGTTGTTGACCGCGCCACATTCATGACTACCCGAGAAGGTGTTTTCGTCGGTGGTGATGCTGCTTGGGGCCCGGAGAATATCATCTGGGCAGTAGAACATGGACACCAGGCAGCAATTTCAATCCACAATTACTGTCGAGGAGTTCCAGTCACGGATCGGCCGCCTTACGGGATGAATCTAGTCTCGACCAAGATGGGGATTCATGAGTGGCGTTATTCAAATGACTATGACCCGGCTTTGCGCACTGAGATGCGCTATGCGGACTTAGAGAAACGGCTGTCCGACATGAAGATTGAAGCCGAATTGGGTTTCGACCTGAAAGAAACTGTTCGTGAGGTTGAGAGGTGTCTTAACTGTGATATCCAGACCGATTTCACGGCCAACCTTTGTATTGAGTGTGATGCGTGTATTGATGTGTGTCCGGTAACGTGTCTGACAATCACACACAATGGTGAAGAAGAGGATCTTCGTCAGCGACTTATGGCACCGGCTGACAATACGGATCAGGCGATTTTTGCTTCTGAATCACTTCCGCAGACAGGTCGCATTATGGTGAAGGATGAGGACCTATGCGTCCACTGCGGATTATGTGCTGAGCGTTGTCCCACAGCGGCGTGGGATATGATGCAGTTTGACCTCCTGAACCCCTACGCAGGACATCAATCTTGGCCAGAGAAAGCGATTACGGCGTCAACGACTTCGGTCTGAAGATCGCGACGGTTAACGGAACAGGGTCGGCCAGCGCAAATGGCCTACTCCTGCAAGCGTTGTTCCGTATGGGTATCCCCGTGTCAGGCAAGAACGTGTTTCCGTCGAATATCCAGGGTTTACCGACTTGGTATGAAATCCGAGTAAATAAAGACGGCTATACCGCGAGGAGCCCAGACTTCCAGCTTGGCGTTGCAATGAACCCGGAGAGCTATGCCAGGGATATTGAGGAGGTCGTTTCTGGGGGATGGATTTTATATGACAACAGTCGCGAGCTCGATGACGAATTCCGCCGAGATGATGTGACTTTTCTTGGAATACCTCTTGCGGATATGTGCGTTGAGCACTTTCAGGGCTCACGTATCCGCATCCTCATGAAGAACATCACGTATGTTGGTGCGCTTGTGGCATTGCTTGATATCGATATGGATGTAGTGAAGGGTATGCTACAAGAAAAATTTGCTTCCAAGCAGCATCTGATGGACGCGAACTATACGGCGATTGAGCTAGGGCACACGTATGCTCTAGAACACTTCGATTGTCCCCTTCCAATCCGCCTCGAAGCGATGGATAAGACGAAGGACTGCGTGATGGTCACCGGCAATGCGGCTGCCGCGCTCGGATGCGTTTATGCTGGTGCAACTGTGGGTGCATGGTATCCGATCACACCTGCCACTTCTGTCATGGACGGCTTCACAGAGTATTGCCGCCGCTTCCGGGTTGATCCAGACACAGGTAAGAACAACTTCTGCATCCTCCAAGCAGAGGATGAACTCGCAGCTGCTGGGATGGTGATCGGGGCAGGTTGGATGGGCGCGCGCGCATTTTCACCTACAGCGGGCCCGGGCATCTCCCTTATGAGCGAATTTATTGGGTTGGCTTATTATGCCGAGATACCATGTGTGTTCTTTAACATACAGCGGACTGGACCGTCCACTGGAATGCCTACTCGCACACAACAGGGCGACCTGATGTTATGCGCGTATGCTTCACATGGTGATACGAAACACATCGTACTATTTCCGGCCGACCCTAAGGAATGCTTTGAATTCTCTGTTCAAGCATTCGACCTCGCGGAACGATTCCAGACACCGACGTTTGTCGTGTCAGATCTAGATATTGGTATGAACGACTGGATGATCCCTAGGTTGGAATGGGACGATTCTTTCATACCTGATCGCGGCAAAATTTTAGACGCCGACGAACTCGAAAAAATCGAAACCTTTTACCGTTATTTAGATTTGGATGGAGACCATATTACTGCTCGTACGCTGCCTGGTGTGCACTCCAAGGGTTCCTACTTCACTAGGGGTTCTGGCCACGATAAGTACGGCCGTTACACCGAGGACTCGGATGCCTACGTTGAAGTTATGGACCGGCTTTTGGCAAAGGTTGATTCCGCAGCTGACCACGTTCCTGCTCCAGAGATTTTTGAGACTGATGGAGGAAAGAGTGTTGGCATCGTCTCAGTCGGTGGTTGCCATTGGGCCGTTTTAGAAGCTCGTGACGCATTGGCCACTGAGGGAATAGAGATCGACTACCTCCGGATCAGAGGATTTCCATTCAACCAGGCGGTAGAGCAGTTTCTTGAGGACCACAGCACTGTGATAGTTATCGAACAGAATCGGGATGAGCAGTTAAAGAACTTGATTCTGCTTGAGACGTCTTGTGCCAAGGAAAAGCTCCAGTCGGTCCGCTACTATGGCGGGCAACCGTTAAGCAAGGGCCATGTCATAGAAGGTGTCACTCCCTTCCTTACCCGGGAGCCCGCGGAGGTCTTGCAATGAGCTATATCAAGAAGCCGGCAGCCCGTCATCCGAAACTCAAGGTCAATTCCCTAGGTCTCACGGTACGGGATTACGAAGGCTCGATGTCGACACTTTGTGCAGGATGTGGACACGATTCTGTGACTGCCGCTCTTATACAGACTTTTTTCGAACTAGACCTAGAACCACATCGGCTTGCTAAGCTTTCGGGAATCGGATGTTCTTCAAAGACGCCCACTTATTTTGTCAGTGAGGCGCACGGGTTTAATTCTGTACACGGTCGAATGCCCTCAGTCGCAGCCGGCGCTAATGCTGCCCATCGAGATCTGTTGTACGTGGGAATTTCAGGGGATGGAGACTCACTCTCAATTGGGTTGGGTCAGTTTTGCCATGCGATCAGGCGCAATGTGAACATGCTCTACGTGCTTGAAAACAACGGTGTTTATGGTTTGACGAAGGGGCAGTTTTCGGCTTCGGCAGATATTGGAAGTACATCTAAGGGTGGCATGGCAAATCAACAGGGGCCGATAGACCCTGTTAATACGGCCTTGTCTCTTGGCGCGACATTCGTTGCGAGATCTTTTTCGGGTGACAAAGATCAACTAGTCCCAATTCTGAAGGCCGGACTAAGCCACAGTGGATTTGCTTTTGTAGACGTGATATCACCTTGCGTCACGTTCAACGATCATCAGGGATCCACAAAGAGTTATGCCCACACACGTTCACATATGCACGAAGTGGTCGAGACCGATTTTGTCCCACTCCGCACTGAGATCACAACAGAGTATTCAGAGGGTTCTGTGCAGGGCGTCACCATGCACGATGGGAGTGTAGTGAAGCTTCACAAGGTCGCTGATGAATACGACCCAACGGACCGTCGGGCGGTTCTGGATTATCTCGCCGACGTAGGGTCCCGGGGCGAAATCGCCACTGGTCTCCTCTACCTCGAAGAGGCTGGGGCTGACATGCACGGATTCGAGAACACAGTGGATGGGCCACTCGTGGAGATTCCGTTTGCTGACCTCTGTCCTGGAAGCAAGGGACTAGAAGAGGTCCAGAAAGAGTGGTGGTGAGTTTTTACCGGTCAAAGATGTATACAATTCCAGGTGTGATGCGGGCATGGGCACTCACAGCTTGTGTTTTATCTAGCGTACTGACTGGTTGTGTCGGAGCCCAATCATCAGATCGAGAAATGCTTATTGCGGCGCTTGATGCGGCTGTTCGCGCCCATGTGGAGAGTGAGTCAGTACCTGGTATTTCGGTTGCTGTAGTGCAGCATGGTGCAACACTTCTTATGCAGGGCTACGGGTTCGTTGACTTAGAGTGGGGTGTGCCAACACCTCCGGACGCGAGTTACGAAATCGGATCCATTACAAAGCAGTTTACTGCTGCAGCTGCTCTCCTTCTAGTTGAGGAAGGAAGGTTAGATCTCGATGCGGACCTAACAGACTATCTGGACTTTGATACGCAGGGCTACAGCGTACCAGTACGTCGCCTCTTAGATCACACTTCTGGCATCAAAGGGTACACCGAGATGCCAATATTCGGAGAACTGAGGACATCAAAACTTCCGCGGGATACGCTTGTCCGTATGGTAGAGAATGAGCCTTTCGAGTTCGAACCGGGCACGGCTCTGATATACAACAACTCCGCGTACTTCCTGCTCGGACTTATCATTGAAGAAGTGTCAGGAGAGTCCTATGAGGACTTTATAGAGAGACGACTCTTCGATGCATCGGAGATGAACGACTCATACTACTGCAGTGAGACTGCAGTGAGGACGAATAGAGCCCATGGCTACGACGTCACAGAGCCAAATCGTGTGATCAGGAAGCGTTACATTGATCACACTTGGCCGTACGCAGCGGGTTCGCTCTGTTCAACCACTAGCGATCTTGTGGCTTGGAATCAGGCCTTGCACGGTGGTGAATTGCTCAGTGCTGCATCATATAAGGCGATGACTACGCCTGCTCCACTTGAGGACAGCACAAGGGTTCGTTACGCGATGGGGCTTGTAGTCGCAGAGCAGGGCGGCCATCAAGTTATCGCTCATGGTGGCGGCATTAATGGCTTCACTTCAGATGGGCGTTATTATCCGGATGACGACCTGATCATAGTGGTTCTTCAAAATTCTACCGGTGCTCCTGGTCCTGGGGCGCTGGGTCAAGCTCTCGCACAAACAGTGCTAGGGGACTTTGAGGACACTGCGGCAGCACCTTTTGGTGGTGACCTAGAGGAATTAACAGGATCTTATGTAGGACCTGCTAGAGGCACAGAGCTTTCTGTGATTGCTTCCGTCAATAACGGCAGGCTCGAACTCACGATGGGTCAGGATTCGAAGTTTGAGCCTGACTATAGGGGTGATCTTACCTGGAATCTCGGGTCACAGGAATTCACCTTCGTTCGGAAAGGTGAGCGAATTGCAGAACTTCGTTTTGATAACATGTCGGGACACTACGTCTTGAGGCGTAATGGTCTCTAGCCATCAATAGGTGAGCATAACCGTCGCGCACTAGCGTAGGGACCTCTACTTTTTTTGACCATGAGAACCCTGCTACTCATCATCGTATTTGCTACCGTTTGGTTCCAGCCTCAAACGGTACCCCCGGTGTCTGCTCAGGTTACTTCCAGTGACTTATCGATGTTGGGGCTGATCTTTAGGAATCGTTTTGTGCCATTTAGTGAACAGGAGATGCAACCAGAGCTCCTGGCAGTGCGTGAACGTGTCTCCGCCCTTGGGGACGCTGGTGACGATGTAGAGCTCTACAAGACGATGATTGAAGGCATGGCCCGCATGTATTTGGGTGCCTGGGACGAGGGTATAGAAGTGGCCTCAATCCTCGACATAAATCTGGCGGGAAAACTTTATGAGCCTGGCGCGACCGTACCTGTCGAAATCGCGTCACTATATGAGCATGAAGTACCTCTGGAGGGTCGGTATGCGGTGCAAGTTCGATTCCTAGACCCATCAGAAGAACCAATATACGAGTCGGATCTTCTTATGCTTGAAGGGCTTGCTGCAGTCTCGACTGAAGTTGTTATACCGCGCGAAGCTGATTCAGGCCGTTATCTGGTTGAGTATTCATTATGGGAGGAAGATGCTTCTGATCCGATCGTGAGGACCTCTAGGTCTATCTATGTGATTGAAGCTTTCGAGGAGCGGATCACGGCGATGCTGTTCGACAGTCGTCGTCCACAATTGCGCCGCCAGGTAGGGCGTAGTTCATCCCGGGCACTCGCCAATACAACCGTACTCTGGCATCTGGATATGTATCAGCGCGGACGACGTGAATGGTTAGCCGGGGCCTATATGGGATATCCAGTCATTATGAATCAGATCTTTGAGCAGGGCACCTTGATGGTAGAGCCGATGCAGTTTGATTCAGAGATCGAGCTTGCCGAGGAGTTCATCAACGACCTTGGGTCAGGGCGAGATCCGCTCAGTACGCGTAGTGGAGACATGCGCTTGGCCTACCGGTCTTCAGTCGACAGGGAGCTCGTACCATTTCGACTGTTTGTGCCCGATAACTACGACAGAAGCCAGAGTTATCCACTGGTTGTCGCACTACATGGTGCAGGTGGGGATGAGAACACCTTTATGGAGAGCTTTGACGGCACGTTTAAGGAGAATGCCAGAGATCGTGGCTATATCGTTGCTTCCGTAAATGGCCGTGGTCCGTATGGCGGGTACCGCGACGCTAGTGCCCAGGATGTGATCGATGTTCTTGATCTTGTGCAGAGGGTCTATCCGATCGACGAGACCAGGACATACTTGATGGGGCACTCAATGGGAGGTGGAGGGACCGTGCGTATTGGGTTCGAGCATGCAGACCGATTTGCTGCGCTTGCCCCGATTGCCGGATACGGATCAGCGGAAGATCTGGCTAAGGCACCTGAAATGCCGCTGTTCATAGCACAGGGTGAACTCGATGCACTTGTACCTGTAGAACGCGCGCGGAACTTTCATGAAGCGGCACAGGCTCTTGGGATGCCGTCCCTACACTACGTAGAAAATGAGGGTACAGACCACGTAGCGATTGTGGCCGAAGTTATGGACCAGATCTTTGACTGGTTTGACCTACACCGTCGTTGATTCTGAAGTGACGATATGGGCTAGCGTCGGCCCGACATCAACTCCTGTATCTGACGGACTGCTGCGTCGACCTTTAGCTGGATGCCCACTCGTCCATAAGACACAGATGCCTGTGTTGGGTCACCCCGCACACCAGCTCCTTCAAAGCCACCGAACGGCGCTAGTTTTTCTGTCCGTATGTGCTTGGCATTTACATAGAGTAATTGCGAGGTATCTGTGATTCCTGCATGGCTTCCTATGTCCTCCATGGTGTGACCTTGCTCTTGCAACCATTCTCGAAAGCCATGACCCGAGTAGTAGTCACCAACGAAATGGACACGCGCCGGGCTACCTGACCATTCCTCGTTCAACATTTCAGCAACAGTCTCCATTCCTTGCTGATTTCCTCCACTATCACCGATGAGAACGATGTCCGTGAAGCCACCACCTGCGAGGCTTCTAGCTGTGTACTCAAGCAGTTTCATGTAATGCTCGTTGGGAAGCGTTATCGTGCCTGCACGTTGTCGGTTCCCCGTGATGCCCTCAATGGTTCCTTCTGGCACATAAGTGACGATTGGGGCGACGAGAGCGTTTCCAACCTCGCGAGCGATCCGCTCAGCTGTCTCGGTTATGATGAACTTATGCTTTCCGAGGACCATATGTGGTCCGTTCTGTTCGGTTCCAGCTGTAGCGACGATGATCGTGGTTGTTCCTGCATCAATCTTGTCCGCTACCTCCATCCATGTCAGTTCATCAAGGAAAACTGTGTTAGGTACCTGTGCGTAAGCGACGGGTACATGGACGAGAAAAGCCAATATTAAGGCTGTAAAGGTAGGGGCGATCTTGCGCACGATGATTCTCCGGCTTGGTTCTGTGGCTAGTGGTACAATAGACAGAGAACGTGCGACCGCGAGCCCCACACGGCAATCAGGGATCCACCCATTCTTTCTGGGTTGGGGTTGTTGCCCCTAGCCAGGTCAAGGCATCTTGGCGCCACCATGACCGATACTACGCACAGGCAAGCATCGCTCGAACATGATTCGTCCAGGGCACTCACGGGTATCCGCGTGGTGGATCTCACGCAAAATATTGCAGGTCCTCACTGCACGCAGATTCTTGCGGACCTTGGTGCTGACGTCATCAAGGTGGAACCACCGACAGGTGATCCCACTCGACAATGGGGTCCACCGTTTTGGGAAGGAGAATCACCACTCTTTCTCGCATTTAATCGTAACAAGCGCAGTATTGTCCTCGACCTGAAATCTGATGATGGGAAGGACGTGCTCGGGCGCCTCGTGGACCGAGCTGACATCTTTGTACAGGCGTTCCGGGCGGGGGTGATTGATGATCTTGGTTTCGGATATGAAGAGATCCGCCAACGCCGTCCCGGCATAGTGTACGCATCTGTTACCGGATACGGATCACGAGGCCCGCTAAGGGAGCGACCGGGCTATGATCCCTTAATACAGGCTTACACCGGTATCATGTCATTAACAGGGTATCCCGATGGTGAGCCGGCGAGGGTTGGAGGCTCAGTCGTTGATGTCGGAACTGGTATTGTTACTGCCCTAGGCATCTTAGCCGCATTACAAGAGAAGGAACGCACTGGCGAGGGAACTCATGTAGAATCCTCACTACTCGCAACCTCACTGGGATGGGTTTCTTATCACATCCAGGGATATCTCGCGAGTGGCGTCATTCCAGGTCGCATGGGCACTGGCATCTCTATGATTGCACCGTACGAAGCGTTTCAAACCAGGGACGGAGAGTTGATGATCTCAGCCGGCCACGACGGTATTTTTGGCCGCCTATGTGAGGCGCTCGAACTCGAGGGGTTAAAGGATGACGAGCGCTTCACGACGAACCCGTTACGTGTTGCCAATAGGACGGAGTTGCACGGGCTTATTGAGGAGCACACACGCAAGATGACGATAACCCAGCTGCGGGATCTCTTGGACCGAAATAGAGTACCGAGTGCTCCAATTCATGATATGTCAGATGTTGTTGAAGAAGAGCAAGTGCATGCGGAAGGCCTCCTGGAGCCTTCTCCACACCCGCGCATATCCGACTACAGGGACATTTCGTTTCCGCTTCGATTTGATGGATTGCGCCCGACCTTACGCAGAGCGCCACCGCTACATGGGGAACACAACTCTGAAGTACTGAGGGAACTGGGCTACAGCGAAGATGAGATGCCTGTTTTCGTTCCGGCAGAACCCTTGCCTTAGTAACGCTTATGATCCCTGATCTTGAGGATATCTTTGAGAGACAAGCTCGCCGCTATGAGCGGCCCTTAGACGCGTGGGCTGAACTCGAAAAAAGAGCGTTCGGTCAAGCGGTTGGCTTGAACGGCTATACAATCGTGGCTGAAGCGGAAGAACTGGCACGTTTGTCAGAGGCCAAGGTGGCTGGCCCAGTCCTGGATCTGGGGACCGGAAGAGGATGGCCTGGATGGCTCATCGCTGAGCGTGCTGAAAGAAATCTTGTGGCAATCGATGTTCCTGTGGTGGGGTTAAAGCATGCGCGGGATGCATTCGCAGCACGAGACCTCTCTCTGCGAACTCAGGTCATAGCTTCTGATGGTATGGCTTTGCCGTTTGCTTCTGAGACCTTCAGCTCGATTGTTCACACGGACGTATTCTGTTGACTAGCGGACAAGCTCTCCGTGTTGAGAGAATGTCGTCGAGTTCTGAAACCGGGTGGGATGGTAGTTGGATTCTCGATTCACACGCCACCATCGTTGACTCCGGCTCAAGAGGAGCAAGCTACAGAGCTAGGACCTTCGTTGGTCTGTGGTTGTGAGTCACCGCAAGAACTCATAGACCAGGCCGGGTTCTCAGGACTAGAGGTTACCGACGTGACTGCCAGGTTCCGACGCACCTGTTCGGCTTGGCTTGCTGCAATGAAGGAATTGGAGCCACAGCTACGCCGAGAGCTAGGTGATGAAGACTTCGAAGATGAACTTGATCAAAAAGAGGGCATGCTCATAGGGATTGATGAAGGGCTACTACTTCGTTCGCTGATTATCTGTGAGCGTCTCTGATTGCAGTTCAAGAAGGGCTTTCAGAACAAAATTGCAACCGATTCGAGGAACTTGCATTTAGGCTGCCATCTATGTCAGTTCTATAGTGAGCGTGGCCTATGAAATATGAGAGCAGCCTGCTTCGAGCCTGCTGCTCAAAGGAGATTCCAAGATGGGCGAAAGAATGAAATCGATTCTAGGTGCAGCGGTGGTTGGCGGGATCATCGCCTATATCGGAGTCGAATATCTGTTCTACCCTGCCATGGAAGCCAATCCTCCTGATCAAGTCGACGCCCTTATCCCTTCCCCTTGGGACATGGTTTTGTATGTGCTCATACTGGTCGTGTTCCTTGATGTTTTCGTGCAGAAAGTGGGTAATACCATGGTCACGGCGATGTCATTTGCTACCGCGCAGATTCTGATAGTCGATGTCTTCTATGTGATGAACGGGAATCGGGCAGCATATCCGGCGGTGCTGAGTGCCATCGTACTCATTGTCTCCTGGTATGTAATCGCAAAAGTCTACGATGCATTGGCCTAGACCTTATTCCACAACGATCAAATAGGAGATTAATCAATGGGCGATAGAATCAAGCCTATCCTAGGGGCAGCTGGAATTACCCTGGTACTTAATTACATCGGGGTCACATATTTCTTTGATCCTCAGGCTGGAACCGAGTTAATAGCCGCTCCCCTGAGCTTGGTGGTTGCGGTGGTTGTTCTGGTCCTCTTCTTTGATCATATGACCCAGAAGACCGGTAACCCTATGGTGACTGCGATGACAATTGCGGGCGGTCAGATTCTGATGGTTGATTTTTACTATGTCATTAATGGAACTAGGGATATCGCATCTGCGGTGGTAAGTGCAGTCGTTCTGCTAGTCGGATGGTATGCAGCTGCGACGGTGTACCAGAAACTATCTTAGATTCGGGCAGCTGCTATTAGGACAGCAGCATATTTAAGAATGGGAGGGGCTCTAGCTGGTGATCCAGTTGGAGCCCCTCTTTCAGTGAGTTCACGCTCAGTCTCGAGCCTTAGTCATCCGAGGTCTCTTCGTCTGATACCGTTTCGTGGAATTCTGGTGCGGAAAGCGCTCTAGGGGTTTCCTCGACAGGTGGTGGGCTAGTCAGGGTTACATCCGGATTGATACCAAAATCCTGAAACTTCCGCGCGGTGACAAAGATTCTGCTTTCCAGTGAGCCTGCTGCGCTATTATAGGATTTCACCGCTCTGGCCAGTCCTTTCTTGATACCGTCGAAGTGCTCAGAAAGGGTTTTTAGTCGCTCATAAAGTTCCTTACCAAGGCTACTGATCTCGCGTGCATGTTCACTGAATTTCTCTTGTCGCCAAGAATACGCGATGGTTCTCAGAGCCATGATAAGGATAGACGGTGGAGCCAGGATCACATGATTCCTAAGGGCATCTTCTGGAAGATGGGGGTCCACCTGAATAGCTGCTTGGTAGACTGCGTCCCCGAGATACATGACGACGAAGTCCGGCGTGTCTTCAAGGTGGTCCCAATACGCCTTGCTTCCGAGTTCTTTCGCATGTTCACGAACACTTCGTCTGTGTTGTTCCAAACATGCTGTTCGTTCCTCTTCGCTCTCTGCGTCAAACGAAGCTAGGAAGTGCTTTAGAGGAACCTTTGAATCAACGGCTATACTGCGTCCCCCGGGGAGACGGACGATCATGTCCGGGTATAATCTGCTTTCATCGGTACTGATGTTCTTTTGCACATCGAAATCACAATGTTCTTCCATTCCAGCAATTTCTGCGACTTTGCGAAGCTGCATTTCACCCCAGTTGCCTATGACTTTAGGGGTTTGAAGGGCACTGACTAAGTTCTCGGTCTCTTTTCCTAGCCCATCAATCCGGCTCATTAGCCCACCATGAGCCTTATGCAACTGACTCAGGTTCTTATCGAAACGCTCAAGAGACTCTGAAACAGATTTGGCCCTTTGGTCGAGTTCCCCCTTGGCACTCTCATGCTGGGTCTGAAATGTTTGTTGGGCCAACTGAATAAAGGCTTCGTTGTTGTTCTTGAGCGCGTCAGCGGCCGCCGCACCGAAAGTATCCTTGAGCTGTTTTTCAATCTTTTCGATGGCCAATGACTTGTCTTGCTCATTCGAAAGTAGGGTCTGTGCAGTCAGAAGCTCTTGTTCTTGCTTCTTGAATCGCACATGCATGAACAGATAGACGGCTAGTGAGCCACCAACTGCACCCAGAAGAAGTGTAGGCAAATCAAGTAGATTCATATCAAATAGGTTCTGCGATTGTGATTACTCGGGTAATGATACTAGAACTCAGGCCTGATTATCGAAGCGTAAGAGCAATGAGACCTGCTTCGGTGCCACTCCCGAATGCAACGACGATGTGCTGGCGGCCGTCAGCCATGTAGGTCATCGGTGTACCTGTACCACCCCGCGGCAGTTCGATCGCGTGGATTGTTTGTCCAGTTTCTTTGTCCAGTGCCAGAAGGGCTGGCCCACCGCTAGCACCGTCTCGTGCACCATTGTGTCCGATGAAGAGAATGGTTTCAGTCAGCAGGGGCCCCGTAAATCCACCACCACCCAGTGGTCCAGGGTCTGGTATGCCGGAATCAATCAGCCGTTGCCGGATCCCGTCACCGAGAGGGATCTGCCAGGTATGATCTCCCGTGTTCATGTCGATTGCTGTCAGCCGTGAATAAGGGGGTTTTAGGCGAGGAATCAATTCTTCTCCAGCGGCAGACTGAGCGCGTCCTCGCATGTAACGGAAATCAGATCGCTCCGGGTCTCCTGGCACGAGTTGGACATGTATGGCACCTGTCCTTGAGGGGACATATAGCATACCAGTTTGTGGATCGACTGAGGCACCAAACCAATTTGCACCGCCAAACCAGCCGGGAAGGTTCAGTGTTCCTCTTTCCGATGGTGGCTGGTAGAGAGGTCCGTGATCGGAACGTTGAAGGATAGCTACTGCTTCCGCACGGAGTTCGGGTGTGAAATCGATTAAGTCGTCAACGGAGATGCCTTGCCGTTCAAATGGTGCCGGACGGGTCGGGAAGGGTTGTGTTGGAGACAGCCTCTCCCCGGGCACGTTTGACGCAGGGACAGGCCGCTCCTCGATCGGCCAGACCGGTTCTCCTGTGATTCGGTCAAAGACGAATATAAATCCTTGTTTAGTCAGCTGTGCTACTGCCTTAATCGGTCGACCGTCCACATTGATATCGAGTAGGATTGGAGCTGCTGGTGGGTCGTAATCCCAAACACCGTGATGTACCATCTGGAAATGCCAGATATAGCGTCCGGTTGATGCTTCTAGAGCCACCAAGCTTTCGGCAAAGAGGTTATCCCCGAGCCGGTGTCCTCCGTACCAATCGTTTGTGGGAGTACCGACCGGTAGGTAGACCAAGCCCAGCTCTTCATCGGCGCTCATGATCGTCCAAACGTTCGTGTTCCCTGTGTATTCCCAGGAGCCATCTTCCCAGGTGTCGTTTCCGAGTTCTCCTTCCTGGGGTACGGTGTGAAAGATCCAGCGTTGTTCACCAGTCCGGACATCAAAGGCACGGATGTCACCTGGGGGGGCCGTCATGTACCGTGGGCCGTCGGAGATAGATGATCCAACGACTACAACGTCTCCTACCACCAGCGGGGGAGACATGACTCCGTAGCTGCGTTCCGGGACAGGTCGACGTAACCCCTCCCTTAATCGTATCCGACCACTGCTTCCAAAGTCATCGATTGGAGTTCCCGTTGTGGCATCAAGCGCCCAAAGGTGTGAGTCCCCGGTTGCCAGGAAGATCCGGCTATCATCACCCTCCACCCAATGAGCAACACCGCGTGCATTGAAGCCAAGGTTGACGGGACGTCCCGCTTCGTGACTAAGAGGGTCGAAGGCCCAGAGCTGCTCCCCTGAAGTGGCATCAATCGCTGCTAAAAGACTCAGAGAGGTCTGTATGTATAGCACGCCGTCTACCATGAGTGGTGTAGCCTTGAAGGCACCCGGGCGCAGTCGCGGGTTCTCAGCAACCAGTTCGTCGTCAGGGGAATGCCACATCCAGGCGACGCTCACGTTTTCTATATTGATTGCGTTGATCTGGCTTAGGGGCGCAAACTTTGTGCTGCCCAGGTCGCCCCCGTAGTCAGGCCATTCACCACCTGGGGCACCTTGTTGAGCTGCAGTGATAGCTGGGAATAGCAGGAGGCTCAGAAGTAGAGATAGAGATAGTAAGTCCCGCGCTTTGATCTGCATGATCAGCACCCTTAAGTATCTACTGTACAATCCAAGTCCACTGTGATTTATCCAAGCGAGAGGTTAGCTCTGCAGAGTTTCCAGAATTAACCAGGAGTATCCTGCGCTTGAAAAGCCGGTCAACATCTTCCGGCATCCCTCCCGCGTGCTTCAGCACCGTCGTCTGGTGCTCCGGTACCTGATGATCCCATAAAGAACTTTCTTCCGTCAGGGAAGGTGACATCTCGCCCATTGGCCCTTTTTAGTCTGCGGTCTTTGGTTTGGTAGCCATCGACGACCAGCTCGGTCCCAATCGGCAGACATTCACGACGCAGGCCTCGTCTCACTAGCACGTTCGGCGTTCCACCTTCGACCATCCATACTTCTCTCTCAGATCCTGCTGCCACAATTGTGTCGGTCCCAGCCACCATCATCGACACCTCAAGATGAATCCAAGAGTGAGGGTTCACCCATTCGAGCCTAACGATGTTGCCCTGTATTCGAAGAGGAGCATTCGCATCGAACTCGGCTCCAAAGGCATGGTGTGCAATAGCCGGCACTGTGTATAGGAGCAGTGCTAGCGCACCCGCAGCTAGGGTTCCGTACGTCAATCTTGATCTCATGTTACTCACCTCTGTTCAAACTGGTTTCCTTCGCGTTGTCGTTCTTGATATCGTGCCCCACTCAGGATGTTAGTGAGAGCGTAGTTTCCTTCGTGGCACGAATACTCGTAAAGCAGATCGTCGAACGCCCGAAACGGAATCTCACCGCCCCATGGTTCCGTATACGTTGTTGGGTCGTCGACAGTGAATTCATACAGAATCGTTTCTCCATCAGCTCGCGTGAACCGCTCGGTCACTTTCAGGTGCTCTGAAGGTGGAATACCTCGGAAGGTTTGTAGTGGATAGATATTGGTCGTCTCAACCACCAGCGTGTCACCTTCCCAGTGGCCCCATGAGTCACCCATCCATGGGCGCACGTGAGCAGGAAGTGGATCCGGTTCACCGAAGCGAATAATCCGGACATCATGGACCATTTCTGTCAGGATCATGATGTGGTCCGCGGTCTGCACGATCGTGTAGTTGTTGTTGTAAAAACTGTTAGGAATCATCGGAGGTCCAGCGCTGGACCCAAATGACATGATACAGCGTTCCCCAAGCGGTCTGTTTTCCGGATTGTCATACGTGCCGAATTGGCGCCTGAATGCCCTATAATCCGCGATCCGTTGTTCACCTGCTTGCGTAAATGGGGGCCTGCGGCCATCAGATGGATGCGTCAGCAGTGAGCTCCTGGGCTCCCCATGTACGATTGCCACTCGGTCGCCCCGATCTATATAGACGTTGTTGTAACCTCCAGTCGAGCGGCCAGCCCTAGGTGGTGGCCGATTAGGATCACTTGCTTGCGCCCCTCTTTCTACGCGGGCCTCTGCTCTTCCTTCAAGGGTTGCAACCTGATCCCAACTGAATACCGGACCTTGGTCTTCTGCTCGCTCGAACGGAGTAATTGTTTTGTTTGTCCAGTTGCCTTGGAAGTCCGGATGACCATCCGGTGTTCTAGGTATTACCCATTGCTCGGCTTCTAGGGGGTTCACCTGTCCGGCTAACTGTGAGCAGAGCCCAGAAAACGCCGTGATAGCCAGTAGCACCAGGAAAGATGCCGGATATCGAACATTCATTTGTTACCCCCAGGCCCTCTGGATAAAGCCTCGGCCAGTTCAGTAGAACTAAATCACCGAAGAGACTCTAGTTAGGCAATATGAGGCGAATCCCCCTGGGTAAGCCAGTCATTTGGGGTTCCTAGCCCCCAGCGTATGAAGTATGAGTGTTATCTCACGCCTCTATTTGGCGGATACCTTGCCATACCATCCTGTCTTGGGTATTGATCGGTACTACGCCAAACTCTTTTGTTTTCATGATTGGCATGCCTGAGTTTTGCCCGATGGGAGGCCCTTATATGCCCAGAGTGATTCCTACAAGTGTCATCAGAATCGCACGGATGATTGCACTGGCATTTATTGCCCAGGCTATGGTTGGGCCATTAGATGCTCAAGACGCACCGGATGTGAGAGTAGTCGCTGCTGATCAGATTCCAGCGGTAACACATGACGCACCTACGTTTTATGCCGATGTCCTGCCGATCCTGCACGAGAACTGTGTCTCGTGTCACCAGCCTGCTGGATTGAACATGGGAGGGAACGTTGCACCGTTCTCTCTGATGACCTACGAGGATGCGCGCCCACGAGCTCGCAGAATCGCCAGTGCTGTGAAGGAAGGCCGCATGCCGCCTTGGTCTGCAGCAGAATGGCAACATGGGATGTTCAAAGGTGACCGCTATCTGGAAGATGATGAGAAGACAACGCTGATTGCTTGGGCAGAGGAAGGAGCTAGTGCTGGGGATCCTCAAGATGCGCCCCCATTACCCGAAGCTGTTTTAGCTGCGTCGATAGGTGAGAACGATTGGTTCCTGGGTGAGCCGGATCTGGTACTCGAATTCGATGAGCCGTTCTGCATGGATGACGATGTTCGCGACATATACGTCAACATCCCTGTGCAGCTTACAGAAGATATGCTGCCTGAAGATCGATGGATTCAATCGATAGAATATCGTAACGGGCCAGCAGTACATCACATCGTGGGTGGTGTCGGTGGCCTGGTCCCTGGAGCTAAACCGAGAATTTATGAAGAGGGCTATGGCCGGCTGCTTCGTTCGGGACCACGGGAGATCATGTTCAACATGCACTATAATAAGGAGCCTGGCCCCGGAACCGGTGTGTGCAGCAATATCAAAGCAGGAATTACGTTCAAGAAAGATGGGGATGTAATTCACCATGTTACCGGTGGCGACCAACTCTGGATGAATCCGGCATCACTCTTGATACCAGCTGGGGACCCGAGCTACTCCCAATCCATTGAATATGAATTTGAAGAAGACGTAGAGATTCTCAGCTTTATGCCGCACATGCATCTGCGTGGGAAGGCTGCTTTGTACGAGATCACATATCCTGATGGGCGGCACGAAACCCTTCTCCATGTTCCTAAGTATGAGTTTAACTGGCAGCACTCTTACGCGTTCAAGGAGCCTGTTTTGGCACCCAAGGGTTCGGTGCTCCGATTTACGCTCTGGTGGGATAATTCAGAGGACAATCCAAACAATCCTGATCCGAGTATTGATGTTCGCTGGGGACGCCCCACACATGCTGAAATGTCTCAAGGCTACATGAGCTTCCAGACTCTGGATGAGAGGCACATCGTGGTAGGGGAACCGTTGCCTGAGGATCTTAGGGTTAGACGGTAATTTTACTTAACGAAAATGAAGTTCAGGGCGCCGGCCTCCTCAAGGGAGTCGGCGCCTTGGCCATTTTATGGACTGGGACGACAAAGCACAGTCATAGACTCTGGAGCGGTGATTGACTGCTGTTCTTGGGCTATGTACGGAAGTGCAAAAAATAATTCGCAAGCCAGGATCAGATTTTCTAACGCAAGGCCAGTATCAGAGTGTTCTGGCCCGAACTCGACTTCTCTGATATCGAGAGATCGCCGATAAAGTGGAATTGCTTCAGCGTACAGCTCCTGGTGGTGGTAGAGCGAGGCTAGATTAATCAGGGCATCAGCGACGTCTGGGTGACCCAAGCCTAGCACTGTCTCTCTGATTGCTAATACCCGTTCATAGACTGACCTGGCCTCTATATATCGGTCCAGATCGTCATAGAGCATACCCAGATTGCTCAAGACGTGAGCCACCTCTAAGTGATTTGGCCCTAGCACAATTTCATCGATTGCCAGGGCTCGCTCGTATAGTGGTTCCGCCTCTTCGTAACGGGACTGCATTGCATAGAAAAAGGCCAGATTATTCATTGCGAACGCTACATCCGGGTGGGCTGGGCCCAAGATGGATTCTCTGATTGCCAGGGCTCGCTCGTATAGTGGTTCCGCCTCTTCGTAACGGGACCGGACTCCGTAGGTGAAAGCCAGGCTGTTCAGGGTTAGCGCTACTTCCAAATGCTGAGGGCCGAGGGCTGCCTCTCGGATGATCAGTGCTCGCCGCAGGAGGGGTTCCGCCTCTGCATAGCGACCTTGCGCATTGTAGATGAAGCCTAGGTTGTGCAGGGTTAGCGCCACGTCCGGATGGTCCAGCCCAAGGGCTTGTTCTCGGATATCTAGTACACGCTGGAATTTAGACTCTGCTTCATCTTGGTGACCCTGATTAGCTAATAGGCCTGCTTCAGTGAAGAGCGTATGAGCGATGGCAAGGATCGAATCAGTGGGGGCTGTCTGACCCTGAAGTGTACCAGAGATCTGAACAACCGGGATACCGAAGTAGAAGCCCAAAGCCAAGACCAAGGCTCGCGGCAGTGGTATCACTGCCTGGTACCACTCAACAGGTAATCCACCACGAAATGTCGATCACATTAATTAGTCAATGATTTTGGCCATCGCTCACGGGCACTGTGTTAGCAGGCTTCATATATGTATCCCACCACCGGAGTTCATTTGCCATCCGATGTACATTATTCCAGTGCCCCCGAATTCCGTGTGCCATGCCTTCATAAATGATGAGCTTAGTGGGCACACGTTGTTTTTTTAGAGATGTGTATAGCTGTATCGATCCTTCTAGAGGTACCCGGTAATCCTCCTCACCATGAACAAACAGAGTCGCTGCCTGCACTCCGCCCGAGTTCAGGTAGGCGGATTGTCGGATCATGATCTCTCGAGCCTCTGGGTCCCAGGGTGGACCTAGGAATTCCAGTTCTTTGGTGCGAGCGACGTCTGAAAGCGCGTAGTTACTGGTCCAATTGGAAGCTCCAGCACCGGATACAGCCGCCTCAAAGCGATCTGGATATCTAGTGATTAACCAGTTGGTCAAGATGCCACCATACGAGTGACCCGTGGTCCCTACACGTTCCCGGTCAATCGGGTACCGAGCGATTAGGTGGTCGACACCTGCAAGCACGTCTTCTCCGTCATTAGTACCCCATGCTCCCCAGGTTCCCCACTTGAATGCGTCTCCGTAGCCGGTTGAACTCCGAAAATTAGGCAGAAAGACAAAATATCCATTCGCCGCAAAGAGCATATTCTTGAAGTTGAATCCATATCCTGACGCGGAATGTGGGCCTCCATGGTTTACGATAATCAGTGGGTATCGTCCCTGTGGATCGTAGCCGAATGGGTATATAAGAAACCCTTCTACTGTTGTTCCATCATAACTCTTGTAGAGGATCTGCTCTGATGGCTGAGTGGCGACCTCAACTTCTGTGAAAAAGTCAGCGTGGATGTCTGTGAGCCGTTTCTCGTTCCCGCCATCGATGTCAGCAACATATATGTCCGAAGGCCTCTCGAATTCTCCGACAGTGTAGGTCATCCGCTGGAAAGATTCGTCAATATCGAGCCCATTGATTCGTCGATGTCCAGTTGTGATCTGCTCTACGCCTCCACCATTCGGAGAGACGCGGAAGAGGTGCCGGGCTCCTCCGATTCCGGTAACGAAGTAGATGTAACGACTGTCTGGTGACCACATCGGACTGCCCGGGTCGAGGTCCCAGTCTTCAGTTAGGTTCACCGGCTCACCACCATCGGCTGGTCGAATATACAAGTCTCTTGGCCCGCCATGGTTCAACTTTCGATCGATGATCATGTTCGTACCGAAGGCACGGGTATAGGAGATCCATCGGCCATCCGGCGAGAACCCAGCGCCCGAGTACGTATAGCCGTCGTTGGTGAGGCGAGTCAGCTCTCCCTCAACAGTGACCAAGAAAAGATCTGAGCGGCCGTAGGCAAGTTCATCTAGGACGGCTTCATCAGCTGTGAAAAGAAGCTTGCTGCCATCAGGTCTCCATCGCAGGCTTCCTGGTCTTAACCCCAGCTGCGTAAGCTGTTGTGGCGGCCCGCTGCCGTCTGTGGTGGCGATAAAGATCTCGGTTAGTGCCCGCTCACCTGCATCAGGGAGCGGAAAGCTTTGACCGTCTCTCCGGAATGGATACCAGTCAAAAGCTTCTCCTCTGAACCTTTCCTCGTGCCGGCGTTCAAACTCTGATAGATCGGATTCAGGGGGCTCAGGCTTGGGCATATCTTGAGTGAGTGCTGTCCACTGCCCATCCGGGCTCTGAACACCCGGCGATGCAATGCTCTCATCCCTTACTGCAGGCCCTTCAGGTTGTTCAGGATCAGTAAGCCAGACGGCGTCTTGGTGACTGAATCTTAAATGACCATCATCGGTCCACCGAGGATTAGAAACATTCTGACCATTGTGTAGCACCTTTACGGGCATTCCGGATCCATCCGACCGCACCACCCATGACTCGGTTGTGGTCCCATTTGTCTCTTCGATGCGTTGAGATACCGTAAACGTGATCCAATCACCTGATGGGGAGATCAGTGGAGACCCGACGCTCTTTATCTGATAGTAGTCCTCAAGTGTTAACTGGCGTCCCATTTGAGCAGAAATGGGAACTGCTGTGAGGATCATTAAACACATAAAAAAGACATTGCGAAGCATGGTCATCTCCAGCTTGTTGTCATCTGATTCTTAGGTTCTAACGTCGACTTCTGTTTGTGACGAGGTATTCCACAACTGACTCGTAGCGGGCTGCATCTGCTGCTGTCCGCCCCTCCTGATCTTCAGCTTTAGTATCGATGCCCAGTTCCACGGCCAACTTGACTGCCTCCAATGTTAGCGCTTCCACTTCTGAAGGATTTGGGTCGATGAATGCTCCCATCCTGCGAGGCCCACCCATTCCGACAGCCGCCATTAATGCCGTTGTCTTCTCTGTCCTGCGGACAGCTCCAAAGGTTCCTACAGCACCGATATAGTCTGCGTTGTGCACAAAGAGTGGATCTGCTCCGTGGTTCACCAGGAGACGCATTGTGGCAGGTTGGATAAATCGAGCAGCGAGCCAAAATGGGGCTGCTCCAACCAACGCAGGATGGAAGTGCCAGTCGCTGGAAGCCCGGCGTGAGGCGCTCCAGTTCGTAACTTGTGCATTCGGGTCGGCGCCATGCTCTAGAAGTGTGCGTGCCATAGCATGATCTCGTCGCATGATAGCCAAGTGAAGGGCAGAAAACCCCGCCTCAGCTGCGTCAGGGTCGGCACTCACATCTAGCAGGAATTCAACGACATCTCTATACCCGGAGTGTGCAGCAAGAACGATGGCGCTGGTACCGCGGGCATTGAAATCGTTTACGCGTGCACCTGCAGCTATAAGAAGCTTTGCGGAAGCAACGTCGCCCTCACGCGCTGCAAACATCAGCGCTGTATTATTCCCATGAGGCACGTTCTGTTGATTTGCTGGATCACTATGAGGAGGGATAGCCATCACCTGACTCCATGTCTCTGATCGAGCGTGGACGTCAGCTCCGTGTTCTAGGAGTGCACTAACGGCAGCGGAATGATGCTGCGCCGCCGCCCACATGAGTGCGGTTTGTCCACGTGCACCCCTCGCATTGGGGTCAGCACCAGCCATTAACAGAAGCTCCACTACCTTGGCGTTGCCGGTTCGAGCTGCAGTCATCACTGGGCTTTCGCCCGAGACAAGAGAAATGGCAGGGTCCGCTCCGTTTCCTAGTAGCATCCCAACCATCTCTTCACTTCCGTTCAAGCTTGCATTCCAGAGCGCTGTTGCTCCGAGATCATTCACCGCATTGGGGTTGGCACCTGAATTAATTAGTAACTCGGCAGTTTCAATGTTATCCCAGTAACTTGCCCAGTGGAGCGCAGTTGCCCCATCAGCTGAGGTCACGGTGGCTTTCTCGCCCTGCTCAAGCAATGTCCGGAGTTTGTCCCAATCCTGATTCTTGGCAGCCTCAATCAGGGGGACCGGATCGGAGTTGTTCTCTCTTGGTGATAAGCCGGTCGTGAGGTCAGCTCTTGTGGTGCCACCCAGAGAGAGGACCATTAAGAGCAGAAATACCTTGTTCCGCCTAAATTTCAGGACGATTGTTCCGAAGTCCTTCCGCATTTGAGACTAGAGCCCTGGTAGCGCATCAAGCGACAGAACACCTGTGCTTGCACCGATTTGTTCCACTGGGACGTTCATTTTATCCATCAGGGTAACCAGTAGATTTGCCATCCCTGGGGCATTTGAATACTCGAGATGTTGGCCACCCGAAAGGCCACCCGCACCCCCTCCCATTACGAGAAGAGGAAGGTTGCGTCCGGAATGCCTGGTGCTATTGGAGATTCCTGACCCATACAGAATTGTCATGTTATCCAATAGTGATCCGTCACCATCAGGCGTTGCTTGTAACTTGGTCAGATAGCGTGAAAATAGTTCGGTGTGGTAGCGATTGATCTTCGACATCTGGGCCACTAGATCTGGTTGATCATTGTGATGCGACAGCGGATGGTGGGCTTCGGGCACACCGATTTGAGGATAAGGTCGTGCGCTTTGCTCTTTTCCAATCATGAATGTGATTACCCGAGTGAGATCAGTCTGAAGCGCCAAGAGTTGCAGGTCTAACATGAGTTCTAAGTGATCTTCGAATACTGCCGGTGCTCCTTCTGGCTGCGGGAACTCAGGCAACTCAAGATCAATCTGCGCCTCCGCTTTCTGAATCCTCCGCTCGACATCACGAATTGCCTCTGTGTACTGATCCACTTTCATCTGATCCTGTGCCCCGATATCCCGGCTCAGGTCGCTCAACTTTTCCGTGACGGAGTCAAGGATGCTCTTCTGTTGTCGTAATCTGCCTGCCCGCGCGTCGCGTTCTGTAGAGCCCGCATCTCCAAAGAGTCGCTCAAATACCGCCCGGGGGTTGTACTCTGTGGGTAGCGGCTGTGTGGGTCCCTTCCACGAGAGTGTGTGCGTATAGACGCAGCTTAGATTACTACTGCACGCGCCCGCATTTGCAGGTGCATCCATAGAAAGCTCTAACGAGGCAACCTGGGTCTGCTTACTAAATTCCCTTGCTAGGATTTGATCCATCGATATATCAGCAAAAATCTCTGTTTCAGTTCTGCCTCCCTGTCGAATGCCTGTCAGGAAGGATCCTGAAGCTCCAGCGTGGATCTGCACCCAATTTGCTCTGATTCCCGAAAGAACCAACATCTGATCCTTGAACTGAGCGAGAGGTTCAAGAATAGGTGTTAGCTCAAAATCACGGCCTATACCTGTAGGAGACCAATACTCCATGGCCATCCCATTTGGTACGTAGAATGTTTGGAAACGATGAACACGCTCAGGTGCTGACAACCCACGCAGACCAACAGGGACCATAGCGTCTAGTAAGGGCAGTGCCAGGCTGGCACCGAGCCCCTTCAAGAGGGTTCGTCGTGGAAGAGCCTTTCCAGTCAGAATCGTTGTCATATTGTCACTCCCGGGCGTGTTCTATTGCTGCATCAGGCTGCTTCCATAGACCTTCGAGTTAGGAAGGCTGGACTGTTTACGATCCCAAGGACGATCGACGACCAGCGGTAGTCGTTGTCCTTCGCATCCCGCACGATTTGGCGCACCGTAGGCTGATCAAAATACTCCAACGGACGTCCTAGCGCGTAAGACATGAGTTTCTCGGTCACAGTGCGAACGAATTGCTCATCATAATCAAGTAATAGGTCTCTAAGCGAGGACATTCCTGTGAGTTCGACGCCATTGGGCCATGTGCCTCGGTTATCAATCTCGTTTCCGCGGTCATCCACATTTCGCCATGCGCCGACAGCGTCAAAATTCTCGAGCGCAAACCCCAATGGGTCCATGAGCGAATGACAACTAGCGCAAAGAGGTTCGGTCCGATGTTGTTCGAGTCGCTCGCGGATCCCAAGGGCGACTACCTCGTCCGCATCGTCTAGGGTGGTATCTACGTTAGCCGGTGGCGGAGGGGCGTCCGCTCCCAAAATGTTATCTAAGAGCCATTTTCCGCGCAGTACCGGTGACGTGCGGTCCGGGTAGGCGGTGATCGCCATCAACCCGCCATGCCCGAGTAACCCACCCCGTTGATCGGGATTCGGAAGCTTGACCCGACGCGGCCGACTGCCGTATACGCCAGGGATCCCATAGAATCTCGCTAATCGCTCATTTACAAATGTGTAGTCGGCGTTCAGTAGCTCTAACACAGAACGATCTTCGCGCAGATTGCTGGCAATGAACATCTCTGTCTCTTGCCGAAAGGCTTCCAGTAGGCTGTCATCGAAGTCGGGATACTTGTCTGGATCTGCTAGCTTTTCCGGAAGAAGGCGAAGGTTTAGCCACTGAGCAGCGAAGCCTCTGACAAGAGCATCGATGGTCCGAGGCTCTGAAAGCATCTTTAGGACTTGCTCCTCGAGAACGGTTGAGTCAGTCAAGCGCCCTGTTTCAGCAAGATTAAGCAAAGGCTCGTCCGGAATGCTACTACCGAGAAAAAAGGATAGGCGCGAAGCGATCTCAAAATCATCGAGGTTGTAGACATCACCGTGGTCGACACCAACCGGTTCTCGGTATATCCGCAGTAGGAATTCTGGATCAACGATGAGTCGTTCTAGTGCAAGTTGGATCCCGCTATCAAAGCTTCCTCCCTCTACTCGGCCTTTCTGGAAAAAATCAAGGAGTATTTCTACGTCCTGTGCTGTGCTCGGACGGCGGTATGCTCTCCGTGCCATCTGAGAGAGAATCTGCGTTGCACAGACTTCCTCTTCAGCCCGCGAATTTGGCCTGCACACAAAAATTTCATTATCACGGGGATTGTCTCTGGTCGTCCCAGTGATTTCGTAGGGGCCTTGGATTTGGACCGAGTGCACACTCGCATAATCCATATAAATTTGATCATTCGTCAGAACCCGACCTCTCTGGAGAGGCTGTGGCAGGCCCTCCGGTTCCCACTGTTCCCTGACAAACGATACGCTCACCACACGTGGTCCAGCTTCGACAGCTAACCTGAGTTCCAGATGAGCATCACCCTGAGATTGCATGTATGCTTCCCACTCAGGGTCACCGAATGAGCCAGGCTCGCCCGATCCAGCATAACTTGCAGCTGCGGGCCTAACGTCAGTCGCACCTCCGCCTACAGTGAACCTTTCGAGCAGCACTCCATCCAACCTGAGATCTAGCTGTTGCGGCCATCCCATACCCATGAGGTAGTCTTGGTACTGCCTCCTGAGATGGATTTTAATCAAGTACTGTCCATCGGTCGGGAAGTGGTATCGCACGGCAATCCCACCCCGAGATCCGAACGGGAGATCTTCGCTTTGGCGTTGGTTCTGCACGACGTGTAGGGGGACTACAAAAGTTTCCACCCCAGGAGTGGTGGGAGGCAGCCCTGTTGCAAGACGGGTCACTTGCCGAGCCACAGACATGTATCGTTCCATATGAGTGGTCGTAATGGATAGAGCGTCCGCAAAGTTGTCGAAGCTGCCATCCGCTGTTTCATCACCCGGCAGAAGCGACATGACGTCCACTTCGAGGTCTAGCAGATCATTAATGGCGTTATTGTATTCCAGGCGGTTGAGGCGATGGACCGGATTTGTGGTGCCCGGGTTAGGCATAGCAGCCAAGGCTGCTTGGTCGAGTCCTGTCTCGAGCCAAGTCGCTGCCAGGTCATAGTCCGCCGGATCAGGTCTGGTTACGTCACCTGGTGGCATCGTTCCAGTTCTCAGCTTACGTACTACTTTTTCCCACTTATCTGCTTCTACACTCAGATCTTCAATATCCAGCACATCGAGTGCCAGCCCTGCGGTAAGCCGCCTTTCGTTGTGGCATCTAACGCAGTAGAGGTCCAAGATTTCTCGGACTTCAGTAGGGTCAGCCCCTCCAATGTCAGATGTAATAGGAGTCGAAAAGACAGGGTCGGATGAAGGGCTATGTGCTCCCACCAGGACCACGGACAATCCAATCCCGAGAACGAATGCATAAACTGTATGCCTGTTCCTGTAGGATTGGTTCGTGTGGCTTTGAAACCGACCCCGTTTAAGACTAACCCGCATGGCGTCCTCTCTCTGGAGCCCCTAGCCGCCATGCAAAGCATCTATGCCTTGCATTGACCCGCGTTATGACTCCTGAACTTCACTGCCGAGAATAGCCCCCGAAGACCTAATCGGCGATCCTTCGGTAATTGTTTACCGCATGGGAGAAAAATCTGTTGGGTCTAGAAAGACTCTTTCTAGACCCGCAATTAGGCGGCCATCCCTTTGTGATTCTTCAGCAACGCTTTGCCACTCTGGATCGCTTGAAAAATCGCGCCAGCTCTGCTCTGCTTCCTCACGTGAAGGGTGTGCTAGCACATAGATCAGGGTGTTGGCTGAGAGTGGCTCATCCTGTGGGGTCCAGTAACCAACATTCGTCATACCATGTTTTTCGAAGATTCTGAGAGTGTGATCCCGGAATCGGGCGAGCAGATCGTCGAACTTTCCTTCTGCCGCTGTATATGTCCTTAACTCAAATACCTGCTCCGTTTCTGCACCTGCACTTGCCTCCTCGCTAACGGATACAGTATTACCGGCCATGCAGCCTGAGCTGCCGATAGCTGTAATTAAGGAGAAAAATAGAAGTCGTTTGGCAGTCATCCTTCTGTTCCTTTGCCGTGGCATAGCCGTCCACGACTTCGAGTGGCCTTAATCCTTGCTTCCTACCTCGATTTCTAGCCCTTAGGGGCCCTGAGAGCAAGCTGAGGGACCCGAGTGAAGCTGTGGCCAGGGTCACTGAGAGTGATTAATAGGCATATAACGAAAACGGGAGAGCCCATCCCTGGACTCCCCCATGTTCGTAAATGATTACTGCTAAACCCTTTCCCAAATCGGGACGGCCGGATTCGAACCGGCGACCCCCTGAACCCCATTCAGGTGCGCTACCGGGCTGCGCCACGTCCCGAGGGGTGGGAAAGGTAAAGCTCGCTGGGGGGTTGTCTCAACAGGGTCCCGCTCTTTGATAGATCAGTCTGGGGAGGCGCAAAAAACGGGTTGACCTCTTATCTGCGGCCCGACTAACTTCTTTCCCCTATTGCGGGGTGGAGCAGTCTGGTAGCTCGTCGGGCTCATAACCCGAAGGTCGCGGGTTCGAATCCCGCCCCCGCTATG